>Ga0123342_1000834_pt1 | contig 50514 bp, 29 predicted proteins | sample Turbeawhitnodule_FD_89960 | JGI IMG/M metagenome (GOLD analysis project Ga0123342, IMG submission 89960) | Root nodule microbial communities of legume samples collected from Mexico - Turtle bean Mexico white nodule | ecosystem: Host-associated > Plants > Roots > Nodule | place: Mexico: Nepantla...
CTGTCAGGCCCGTAATGAGACATCCTGACTCTACTGATATAATGGAATCACATAGATGAAGTTATTCAATTGGTGAGAGTCGATGGAGGTTCATATGACTTTGTCTGGGGTTTGAAATATAATTTGGTCTTTCAGGTCATATGAATTTACCTTGTCATACGAGATGATGAGATATTGAGATGTTTATGTGCATGGTTGTGTGGATTCACAACGAGTAGTATGACAGGTGCAGGTCTCAGGATTCTAATTTCAATACACGAGTCTTCCGGAAGTAGAGTCAATTGTCTATGTGATATGAGTCAGTGGAAGTCTGACATGTGAAAGATGAATATTGAATATTAATAGACACTTGACGATTTGAGAATTTGTGTGACACTTGATGATTTGAGAAATTGTATGAAACATAATGATTTATGTTTATTAATTTCAAATTGAAATTATATAGAATTTTGTTTTATATAGTTAGCTTACCCTGTTATTTGTTTGTGTTGTTTCTTATCTGTGATGATCGTGTATTTACACAGGAGCAGATGATGTTACAAGTGATTGAGTTCCTCCTCATTGAGAAGCTGGATAATGAAATTATTTTAGTTGAAATTTTTATGTAGATTTTAAAGTTTTATGAAGAGAGATATGTTTTTTAACATTTTAAGAAAGAGTGGTGGATATATTTATATTATGTTTATATTTTCTTTTTAATATTTTATACAGATTTTAGTTTTTAGATGCGTGCACATTACATTATTATTGCTTACTATTCACATAATTGAGTTTAATTTAATTTTTTCTCAAGTGACTATTTAGTTTCAATTTGTACTCACAATATAATCAATTTGAAAAGAGGACTAATGAATATCTTTAATCATATTTTTTTTATAAAAAATTATATGATTTTTTCTTTATTAAAACAAAAATTAAACTAACCATGTGGAGACAAGATTAGTGAAAAAAAATTATTATCCAAGATCGTCATATTATGTTTCAGATTATAAAATTAATTCATTATATTACTTCAATTAGTGGTAAGAACTTTATTATAACATATAAAAAATTAGATATATAATATTTTTTTAATAGAATCTTAACTCAAAATACCAAAATTTACGAAAATAACTTAAAAATTAATTATGTATTTTTTTTTCATGAATAAACAATGAAGATATAAAGTAATAACTATATCAATTAAAAAAATTAAAAAAGATATAATTTTTAAAATTTACTATAAATATAATTAAAAATATTTAAATTTATAAAATACTTAGAATATAATTAAGCCTATAACAATTATACAAAAGAAAAAAAAGAGAATATATAACAAGTAATGTAATAGAGAAAAATAGGTAAAATAATATTATATTATATTTATATGAGTTCTTAAAAGTATCATTATATATATATATATATATATTTATATAATAGTTTGAATTTGAAAGTTACAAAAAGCCTTAATAAATTGTAGTCCAAAGCATAGATTTCTTGAAATAGAAAATTTCTTAAAGTGTGAGCAGAAAGTGTGGTCTCATAAAATATACTATAAAAAATGGTTGATTTAACTAAGGCATGAAACTTTGCTTTCATGAAATAGCAGCAAAGAAAAGAAGAGATGTGGTGATGAAGCACGCAATGCGTTCTCCGATTGCCACTTGTATCGGTGGTCAACTTTTCATTCCTCTTCTTATTATCATATAATACTTTTTAAAAATTAAATAATATTCTAAAGAAGCTACTACTCAAAACATCAATACTTCTATTTCTATATCTATCTACCATTTAGATGCTCATCCAATTTACTAATTATCATCTTATTATATCCTATTACAACTCTTTCTAGGGTGTGTTTCTCTTCAAGAGGGAATTTCAAGAAAAGGTAAATAATGGATTTTAAGAGAAAGAGAATAAAAAATCAAATTCTTTGGATTAATGGAAAGATATTTCAAAGTGAAAGAAAATGAAGAATTTTTTAATAAAAGTTTGTAAATGATATAATAGGAAAAATTGATAAAAAAAAGTTAATTGATAAAATTATAATTTTTTTGTATTTAAAATAAATTTAAAATAAAATAAAATGAGTTAATTGTATATGAAATTCACTGTGATTCAAAATATTATTTTTTTTACCATCTGAGTTTTAAAAAAAACAAGTTATTTAATATTGTGCACGCATACAAAATTGTTGAAAAAGAATTTTAATAAAATTAAATAAAATTTGAATAGAAATAATTATAAAAGATTTAATCAAAATACATTTTATAAAATTTAACAAAATAAGAAAAATTGGTGTAAAAATGAATCACCTAATACATATTAAACATAAAATGATGTAGTGTGAAAAGAATAGTTAAAGGACATTAATTAAGCAAAAACAACAATCCTCTATAAGAATAAAAGCAATAAATCTAAAAATATATAAAAAAATATTTTCGTAAAATAAAATAATTATTATTCATATTATTATTATTTAATAAATTAATCTATATTTTTTTAATTTACTATTATTATTTTATTATTATAATTATTTTTTATGATTTATTATTATTAATTTTATATATTACTTTTTAATAAATTCATTTTGATTATTATTTTTAATATAATTATGATTTTATCTTTATTATTTTGAATTAATTTTGAATATATTTCTAAAATGTTGTTATTATTATTTTTACTACTATTATTATTTTATAATCTTATAATATTTAGTATTTATAGCATTAATATTATTAATTTATTATTATTATTATTATATAAATGTATTTATATTATTATTAATATTTATTATTATTATATTATATAATTATAATCAATTATTTATAATATAATCAATTATGTTATAAACTTTGTTTTAAATTTTATAACTATCCTAATTTTATTTTAGACTTTTCTTCTATCAAATCTATAGTGAAATAAGAATAATTTTGTCCTTTCCACTAATTTCATCTGCATTTTTTATTCTTTCTTTATATTCTTGTAAGGAATATCACGCATGCTCTCTTTTTTTTGCATTTTTTCGCTTTAATTTATATGCAAATCATTTAATACAAACTTATGTCATACTCATCTCAATCTAAAGAGTGAAAATACTTTCTCACCTTTTAGGGGAAAAATAACTATTAGACTCTCAATTTCTGGTTTTATCATATCCAATCACAATCACACTTAATACGATAATAATTTCATGTACATATGAAGAATCAACGTTATAAAGGAGAAATTTTATTGTTTTTCCCACAGGAGAAAGATAATCATAAGATCTAAAACTTTGGGGTATACAAGATTTTAGAAAACTACAGAACATATTGTGTAAAAGTCCTATACCTTAAAATGATAATGTAGTTTACGTAGAAGAAACGAAAAAAAGGTGGCGTGGTTCTTTTTGTTTGATATGCATTGGTTTGTTACCTAGTTTGGTTCGTGGCATTGTGTCTTATGTAAAAACAAAGGAAGTGTTTACTTGTAGAGTGTTTTTGGGGCTTTCACACTCTCAGAGCTATTGACAGTGATGGTTTTAGAAGAAAAAAATATATAATAAAAAATAAATTTATAATTAAGTGATAAAAAATTATTAAAATAAATTAGTGCCAAGAATGATAAAAAATAAATTTCAAACTAGTAAGGTTCAAAAATTTTAATGGTGGAGAATGGAATAAAGTTATTTCCATTGAAACTAACATAGTAAATAACTTATAATGATAGTTATACACTAAACAAACACAATAGAAACTTCTTACGTCAATTCTAATTTTAATTAACATAATAATTTCATGTTTATTACAAGAATTACACTACACCACCTTTTATAATAAATAAATTACAATCATCATAATAAATTATTATTATTTCTTAGTTTTTACTAGTCTCACACTTTATTTATATTTTCTTTCATGTAATAAAGAAAAGTTGCTTTGTATATGTTATCTACTTATAAAAAAAATTATTATTTTGTTTATTCTAAATTAACTAATCCTTTTATAAACTAAGTGATTTTCCTTTGTTATCATTTCTTATTTCTCATAATATGTTTGTGTTTTCTAAATAAAAATTAATAAAATTAAAGATAAAATACATATACATATCACATATAATGTTACTAAGTAATTTTATATTAATTAATCTACTTCATAATTTATATTAACACAACGAGATAAGATGTTATTTAAAAAAAATTGTTTGAAAAGTTAATTATACATTTGTCAGTATACTAGATTGGTCAATCTGAACACTTTTTTTATTTTATTTTGAATATCGGCTTGTACCATCCAGTAGTTAAAATCGAATTTGGTATTGTATATCGATTGTACAAACCGGTTTGTACAATCCGGTATACAAACTCAAATCCAGTTTCAACTATCAAATTGTGCAATTTGATATTCAAACAATAAAATTTGAATTCCAGAATGGTCAGTCCTCTGCCTAATATGCATATTCCAAAAAAATACTAGAATCTATGACTCTGGTTTCAACTAATGAATTATATATAACTTGATTATGAAAATAAATCAATGGTAAATCTTTTATTTAAGGGATAAGATGTACTTAAGGAACTTCTTTGAATTGACTCATCAACAACATAAAATGACTTTGGTCAGTATTGTTGTCACTTCTTTGGTTTTAATCTAAACATTCAATAGAAGGTTTCAAGAGATCCAAACTCTCAAGTTGGCCTTTGAACCCCGACTAAATTGAAAGGGGGATCAACTTAAAATTTAAACCTAAATGTCAATTCTTATAATGTTTTATACCCCATATTGGTAGGTTTTTTTTTTTTATATTAAAGGTGGCAAACATATGGGTTTAAGGTTAAGACACTTCAAGACATTTTCGAAAAATGCATATCAAGCAGGGAATTGACCATATGAAAATTCAAATTTTTCATTTGATACTGGATTGTACAATCTGGTAGTTGAAACCAGATTCGAACTTGTAAAACAGATTGTACAAACCAGTTTGTAAATGATAAAAACAAATCTATTTGTACAATCCGATATACAACTCCAGATCCGATTTCAACCACCAGATTATACAAGTCAGTATTCAAAATAAGAAAAAAAGGTGTCAAGATTGACCAATTTAATTTTTCAACATTATATGAAAGGTACATGAAAGAGGAACAATGGAGGTGCAAGAAAAATTTACCTTTAAAAACATCTACTTTACTGGTAATATAATATTGGTCTGATTGTCTAAACTTATAATAGATATTTCTAAAATAAGAAATTAAAAAAAATAGATTTTTCTTCTTAAAAAACTACTTAATTTTAAAATAAACACATATATACAAAGGGTGATTTTGTTTAAAATTATTTTTAAAATTGGTCATTATAAGAAAATCATTTAAAAAGAGCATAAATTTGTTTAATTTGTTAAAAGATTTATTATTTTAAATAAACAAAGCACAAACAAATTGTCCCTTGTCAATGTTTTCTTATTTATATAAAATTAATATATAATTTTGTATTTGATCATTTATCTATATTATTATTGTACATGCTAAATCTGTAAAGCGGCACTATGCTTTGTTTTTTTTAACTATGTAATTGTAAAATTAAGAAAGAAGTAAAAAGTTGAAAGACTAATATTATAAAAGGGATAAAGAAATAATTTTACATACATAAATATAGTTATAAATGCCTGTAGTATAATTAAATGTAAGAAGAAAAAAATCCAAAACACACTAAAAATTCAATACCTTACAATTTTGATTAATTGCTTAAACTAATAAAGGATGTAACTGTGTCTAACGAAACGAAGATCATATCATATTAGCACATCGTTTATCAGACGATAAGAAATTGTTGATCAACAACATCGTTTGAAGAATGAAGAACATATGATGAAAGAACATTGAGCAAACCTTTCATTTCATTGTATAATCATTGATGAATGTTAGGTGAAAGGAACATCACAAAGATCAATCAGAACATCTGATAAAGAAGTGAAAGAGTATCAAATGTTAAGCTCTATGTAAATTCAAAGCTAACAAAAGATTAAAGAATACTCCTAAAGCTTGAGTCTACTTTACCGTGATTGCCTCCTACATCTGTCCTCAAGAAAAATCGCGCTAGACATCAACATTCAAATATCTATTGGGACATGGGTTAAAGAAAAACTACTTTCATATTTTGACCCAACTACTTTGCCTTGTATGGTGTGCACTTTTATCATGCGGTGATAACAAAGCTCTACTACCGAGGGAAGGATATACTGTTAGTCATCCAAGAGATTTCATAAAGAAGAAGAGCATTCAAAGATGCACAAGGTGAAATGGTCAAATTGGAGTTCATCAGACACAAGGAAGACATGAAAGAAGAATGACACTAGTCAACAACTATAAACAACCTTCTAATGGCTACCTTCTTTCAACAACTATATAAAGCCTACCATGAATAAAAAGAATACAAAAGCAAAGGATGCATTGTGCCAAAATGTTGTTATGAAGATAAGTAAACCTCAAAAGCTTTAGAAAAAGGATCTTATAGCTTAGACCAGGATCATTGCCAAAATATATGGATCCATTATTGCTTAGAAGAGAACGAGTGTCTCTTTAGTCACCTAAGAGAGTGAACCTTCACCTTGTATTTGTTGAAAGACGTAACCCCTTCCTAGAGTGCCAAATGATTTGAACTAGGAGAGAGAAAACTCAAACCTTATATCATGTGAGTTGATTTTAGGATTGTTCATTTTATGGTGTGACACTTTACTTAAATTGAGATTTTAGGAATTGAAGAGTGAAGACCTTAGGAAAATCCCCATTGGACATTAACTTAACCAAGTGGTTAAGTAGATGTGAAAGTTCATTTTACAAAGGCAAAAGGAAAAGACAATTATAAAATGAAAATAATGCTAGTAGGTGCAAAATTAAAGAACAAGGAAAAGAAACCAAAATATAATTGCCGAATGGAAACAAGGAAAACCAAACAAGAACATGATACAAAGAGTAAAAAATGGAATGACAATGGAAGAATAGATGAAGGAAGGAGAAAGCTTATGTGATGGATTTGAGAAGTGGAACACGCCACTTGGAGTGTGATTGGTCTCTAAGATAAGTGAAAATAGTCACCACTTGAGAGCTCTCAATACTCACAAGATAAGACCTAAATGCTAGGAGGAATTCTAACCTCACTAACACCTCACTCAATTTGTGCAGAGTAACTCTTCTTCTATTAATTTTAACTTGTAAAATACACTAGGTAGGCCTCCTATTTATAGGTGAAGGAGCCTTGGAGAACAAGCTAAAGAGGTAGGATGGAAAAAGGGAAAAAATGGGCAGCCTTAGGGTTTGACTAAGTCAAACCCACATCGTAGGCTTGTCCTTTTAGAAATTATGTCAAAATGTCTTCCAAAAGTGCTAGGAATAAGCTAAAATGCTACCCATACCCCCTATTATGCTAAAGGCACCTTATTATAGCCCATCTTTTCTATTTGGATCCCTAAAATGAGTCCAATTTATTTACAACATATTTGTATCTTATAAGAAGACCAAAAGGAAGAACTTGAGATGCTCTGGTCTTTGTCCATTTCTCCCTCTGGTGAGGTCTTCACTTGAATGTTGATATGACCTTTCATAGTGTGCATCCTTGGTCATCTTCTTGTTGTCTTGGTTTGTATCATTATATTCATTAAAAGACACAAACACTCTCCATTATTCAGACTCAATGATCAAACGATCATTCAAACCTTCAACCTTTCCTATGTTAGTCAAGAGTGCCTTGAGTAATGAATATCGTTGACGAGGTTAGTCAAGCGTGATTGCGATTTAAAAGAATACTTGGTTAGTTAAGAGTGGTTAGGTGTAAAAAATACTCAAGATTGTGACTTGAGCAAAGAATAATTGGTGTTAGGGATGATATTGTAGAACAGTCATGCAAGTCGGCCTGTGGCTCGATAAGAAAAAATGCGACGGGTTGCCTATTTTAACCTGTTGGCCTACTTAGGCCTGTCACACATAACCCACATATCTTAAAATTATGAAAACTTCTTCTTGCACCCTCATACTCTCAAAAGTTCCAAAATTATCCATTCTAGATTCTATAATCCAGAATACAAAATTTGCATTATGGATTGTGCAATCTAGAATATATTGTATTCCAGATTGTACAATCCAAAACACAAATTTTAAATTTTGGATTCTATAACCTGGGAAGTCTCTGGATTCCACATTCTAGAATTAAAGAAAAAACGTTCAATGAAAAATGTGAAAGGGTAATTTGAGTATTTTTAAAGTATAGGGTGCACTAAGAAAGACATGGAGGTGCAGGAAGCATCTCCCTTCAATCCTTAATCCATAACACTTTTACGAAATTCGATAAGGCTTGATGACTTTTTTTTATATTTAATAGTGTTTTTTGTCTTTCTAAACACATATATTGTTTAGGTTTTAATACTCATCAAATATAGTAGTCGGACCTAAGTCATTTTTATAATAAAATTTAAATATAGTATTGTGTGTGTATATATATAATTAGAATAGTAATCATGTGTCTACATGTATTATCTTAAAAAAGTGTATATATTTAATAAAATACTTTATTAGTCAATTTATTAGTACGATTAAAATTTAAATTTTATTGATAATCGGAATATCATAATAATTTATTTTTATCCATATCTTATTACACATGTGTTGTGAGAATAATACTATGAGACCATTTACCTAATTCATATAAATAAGAAAAAAATGTAATTGAATAAAAAAAATTAATCAAAATTTTTATTTAAAAATTTATTTTTCATTAACTTTTAAAAAATATTTCTTATGCGTGTTGACCTGTAGGCCTGTAGGCGAACTATTATGCGGCGTCGGTCAATGAAATCAACCTGCATTTCCTATGCCGGGCAGGCCAACCCGACTTGCATTTTGGGGACCAAATGCGGGACAAGTCGGTCAACATTGTCATCCTTACTCGGTGTCAGCTAGGAGTGGCTTGAGGAAATAATACTCAGGGAGTTAGCCTGAAATGACCATGAGTCAAAAGAATACTTTACGTATACTTCACAACATTAGTATGCTTAGTTGAATTTGACTGGTTTGGAAAGAACTGGATGCAATCTATTGCGATAGATAAATCAATATGAATTATTGTGTGTAGTTTTTCTCTCCCTTACCTCTTTTTATATTGCATGTTATCCTCATTTGCACTAACCCAAGAAGGCCAAACGACATGAATTAATAGTAGTTGTTCTCGCCAGTTGACCTGGATGGAGAGTTTCGCTTTTGTTTTGTCTTCTTTGGTTGCACTGGAATGTGTCTCCGTTGTGACAGAGGGTGCTCTACCTGTTGATCACACTCCGACGATCAAGTCAGTGAAAGCATACAAGATAATAATTAGTTCCAGTCTCTAGCACTCAGAAACAACATATATTTACCAAGGGTCTCAAGCCTTTTTTATAATTATTCCTCTAACAGCTTTCACTCATGAGAATACAATATCTACTGAAAGCATAAAATAATAATAGAAAACCACCCTTACTCACGGTGCTAACAACAGAAGAGAATCTTGTGCACCTTTATTCTCGGGTACTCTCCACTTATTTAACAACTTTATATATTCAACTAATAGCTTTATGTATATATTTATTTAAGTAACAACTCCATGTATATTCACATATATTCTATTATAACAGTTTAATATATATCGACATATATATTTAACTAACAAATTTATATTAATATACGACCAAACTTATTATTTTCTTTATTTTTAATTATTCCCAGTCGTGCTTACCATTAAAATTGGGTCGAGCCCATGACCCACTTTTGGATCCAAAACCGAGCTGACTATACCCAAATACTTAGATCGAGGTCCAAAATACTCATGTTCAGTACAATAGTAGTTGGCTCCATTTGTCATGAAGGCAGTTTTTTACTTATCTCTCGGATGTATGCTTATCTGGTTGCAGTCAGAGTAAACATCTAGGAAGCTAAGGATTTTGTGGCTAGCTGCACCATCCACCAGTCAGTCGATGCTGGGGGAAGGGTATGAATCTTTCGAGCAGGCCTTATTGAGGTCGGTGTAGTTGACACACATCCTCCACTTGTCGTTCGCCTTTGTCACCATAACTACATTGGCTAACTAAGTAGTGTAGTGGGCCTCCCGTATAAAGTCTATAGATAGGAGCTTCTCGGCATCCTCCTTTGCTGCCATCCTATTCTCTTCCCCAAGCCTGCGCTTCTTCTGAGCTATCGTACAAGCCTCCTTGTATACCAACAACTTGTAAGTTATGATGTTGGGGCTTATCCCCAACATATTAGATCCCATCCAGGCAAAGAGGTCCACATTCTTCTTCAATGCCTGATGGACAGCTTCGGCCTCAGCAGCTGCTAACGATGTTCCCACACTGGTGGTATGCTTTCCATCTAGCAGGGGGACTCGGCGTAGGTCTTCCCCGACCTCGAGACTCCCTTAAGCTATTCAGGGATCTAAGTCGACTAGAGCAACTGTATACTCCCTTCGCTCTAGCCCGTCCTCTCTACGAGGAGATTTGCATCTTCGTGAGAACTTTCGTCTGGGGGAAGGATCTCCGTATGCCCGGTCGGAGTCATTCCAAAGAGGTTCCACTCTTAAACTGGTTGCATAGCATTCTCGTGCAACCTTCTGAAGCACGTGCACTGTGAGAATATCTCCCGAAATCGAGGGGATCTTCATAACTAGGTGGGGGGTAGACACGATCACCCTTAGCCGATTGATGGACGACCATCCGAGCAGAATGTTGTAGGAGGTGTTGACATCTATCACCAAGTACCATATTTTGATAGTTTTACTCATTTTCCCCTCACCAAACGTGGTGTAGAGCTCGATGTACCCCCAGGGGCCTACCCTTTCACCCAAGAAGCCAACAAATTGATCATCGTAAAACTTCATCTCTTCCTCAGCAATCCTCATATTCTTGAACGTTTTCCAGTAGAGAATGTCCACCAAACTTCCCTGATCCATCAACATTTTCATGGTGGATAAGTTACCAATGTCAACCATTATGACCATGGGATCCTCATGCAAAGGGTCGATACCCTTGAAATCTTCATCGGTGAAGGTGAAGGGAGGCATCCTTGGCCGAAAAAAGATGGTGTTCACTTGCTGCACCACCCTCAAGTGCTTTTATCTTCACGAATTAGAGTTGCCCTCTCCCGCAAAGCCCTCAACAATGGTATTGATGACCTCTCGGTCACCCCTTCCTCCACCTCCATCGTTTCGGCGACGCTCGGGTCGACGATCATCTTTGTTTGTCCGTCGAGGGTCGTAATCCCTTCGCCCGATTGTCTCCTCCCTTCTCGGAGGAGATCGCTTCGAACTCATGCCTCCCCTTTACACGTACTAACGGAGATGCCTGACTTGGATTAGTTATTCAATCTTATCTTTTAGCGTCTGACATTCCTCAATGGTGTGACCAGTGTTCTGATGGTACCGACACTTATGCAATTAATCGGCATTCTTAGGGCTCATAGCCCTTCTCAGTGTCTGAGGTTGGCAGTTAAGGTCTCATCCATAATTCTTCCCTGTCAACATTCAAAGGGGTATATCTTGTAAACCGAGGTCCTCGGTTCTCCCTGTACCTACCTCCTCGACCAACAATAGGTTGGCTCGGGCGCTCCTTCTCCTTATCCTTCCCCTTCTCTCTGCCTGTCTCAGCCCTAGTCTGACTCCTATACTCCCTCAACTCCTTCAGTTACATATACTTAACAACCCTCTGCCCAAGCTCGTCAAGGTTTGCGGCTGGCTTCTTGCACAATTTATCAGAAAGCGGTCTTGGCCATATGGTCGTGACCATGTGATGTATGGCCATGTTCGGACTTAGATTCCGGATGTTCAAGGTCACCTTACTAAACCTCTTCATGAACAACCTAAAGATTGATACAAACCAAGCCAACAAGGAGATGACCAAGGAAGCACATTACCATTCACACCATGAGAAGTCATCTCAACAATCAAGTGAAGACCTCACCAAGGATCTAACAGACCTCACCAGAGGGAGAAATGGACAAAAACTAGAGCATTTAATGTTCTTCTTGCTAGTCTTCTTAAGAATTAAACAAGTTGTAAATAAATTGGGCTCACTCTAGGGGTCCAAATAACAAGATAGGCTAAAGTAGGTTCATATAGCATAATAAGGGAGATGTGCTTATCACTTTAGCTTGTTTTTTACCTAGTTTCTAGAAGAACAAGCCTAAGGTGTGGTTTGACTTAGCAAACCCTAAAGGCAACCCCATCTCTTAGGTTTCCCATCCTACCCTTGCTTCTTGTGTTTCCAAGGCACCATCTCCTATAAATAGGGTGCCATACTCCTTGTATTTTTTATGTTGAATTTAAATAGAAAAGTTACTCTGCACAAATTGTGTGAGGTGTTAGTGAGGCTTGTTTCCTCTTTTAGCATTTAGGTCTCATCTTGAGTGATTGAGAGCTCTCAAGTGGCGACCATCAACACTTATCTTGGAGCAAACACCACACTCCAAGTGGCGTGATCCACATCTCTTCCATCACATAAGCTTTTCCTTTCCTTCATCTCTTCCATTCTTTCCATTATTCCATTTATCTTTGTGTTCTTATGTTCTTATTTTCCTCCATTGTCAATTCAGTGTTTATTATGTCTTTGTGCTTCCTTCCATGCTCTTTTATGTTTTACCCTTCATCATCCATCACCATATTCTTGTATTTTCCATTTGCCCTCTAGAAGAGAACCTTCACACTTACTTAACCACTTGGTTAAGTTCATGTCCAGTAGAGATCTTCTTTGGGTTCTCACCATATAATTGTTAAGAACCTCAATCTAAGTAAAGTTTCACAACTAAAAATGAAGCAATCTAAAATCAACTCACATAAGAGATTCTCCCTTCTCCTAGCGAATGTTGACCAAGGCGATAAAAGTCAGGTGGTACTATCGACTAGTGGCGAACTGTGTCCCAAACTTGGACACCAAGGTCTCGAAGCAGTCTATAGAATACGGGGGAGTCTTGTAAACCAAGTCAACGCTCATCCTTTCAGAGATGTGAGAACACTCGACACAAAACAACGTGGGTTCAAGGTATAAAAACTAATGTGAGTAGTGTATACATCCATGTGCTCGTCGGGGTCGGTCATCCCGTCGTAACGATCCATGTTCATCCCCTTCCACGTAGGTGGAAGTTGCACTCCCATCATATAATCAGTGAATGGGTGCCTATTTGGGTATGATTCGCCCATAGTCTCTTGAGTACGAGTGGGTCTTGGCTCCTCGGCAACCTTTGTGTCGATTGGGCTTGCACCGAGTCTCCCCACGGGGTTGCTCAGCCCACTAGAGGGATCCTACCCGATCATCTTTTTCTTCATTTTCTTTTTAGAGGGCCAACATCTCCTCCTCATTCTTCTTCTTCATCTCATCCATCTCCCTTCACAGAGACATCATCAACGCTATCTGCTCAACCTCCGACTTCTTCTCATTCACCCTGCTTCTTGAAGACACCATATGATCTTTTCCTCTTTCAAATTCTCTCGGGCCCACGATGGGCGCCAATTGTTCTCGAACGGGGTTGGATCCAAGAGAACGATTATCCTCCTTCTCGATCGGTGGGTTGGTCTGCTCTTTTCCTTCCTTTCTAATTCACTCCTTTTGCACCTCTTACCTCGCTACTCCTCGCCTGTGTGAACTTCAGACTCAGATGGTACCTGCAAAAGACACTCCAACACTCAAGTAAGACTTCGACACTCGGTACACAATGCAATTAGTACTAGGTGATGACGTATACCTGATTCTTGGAATCTGTGTCTATTTATATAATTTATCATGTGCCCTTTGTTATTGAGTTTGATTAAGGATTTAATTTATGATTAAGAATGTACTACTTAATGTTTGATCTTTTATTAGTTTCATCAATCTTTTGCTTGGTGTAATGGTTTCGATCGGTCTTGACCGAGTGTTGGGCTTTGAATTGGTGTACGGACCCGGTTGGTACAAAAAGTTAATAATAAAATGGATAATGTAAGAAATAAAATAAAATTTAGGTATAATTACATTTTTTGTCCCTACATTTAAAGTCAATATTCAATTTACTACGGTGGTTACTAAAAAGTTCAATTTGGTTATAAAGTTTTTTAAAATGTATTTAAGTTGTTCTCTTCCGTTAACTTTAGACTAAAAGCATTAAATATATCTAATTTGGCACAAACAATTGCAAACGTGGACTCTGCGTATATAAAGCCTTTCCACTCCCTCACTCTCTAATTTGCTTTCACTACATATTTCTCTCTCCCCCCTATTTTATCTTCTTATCTGCCCTGTTCAAACTTCCCTTCTAATTCTCCATTCATTTTTGTGTGCCAAAAAAGAACCAAAGAAAATGGGTGCTCTTGATGACTACTTTTCAGTTTCCATCCCTAAAAAGAAACGCAAACAAATGCAGTTTTTCATGAGCTCCTATACCATATGTGTGCATGTGTTTTATTGTGGTAGCAATTTCTGATTTTATTTTCCTTTTTAACCCTTTTGTCTTGCAGACAATTGAAATCATGGTGAAAATGGACTGTGATGGCGGTGAAAGAAGAGTTCGCAATTTTGTTTACTACAACATATCACAAATAAAATTGTAAGAGTTTGGAGGTTGGAGATGTAAAAGAGGAGAACGTAGGAAGCAAAGAGGCTTTGATGATGAGGATGGAAAGGGTGAGGTGGGTGAGGTTTCAAAGGTGGAAAAGGGAAACCACACCGATGTTGTGGAGGCTCTTGACAAAGGTGAAGAAGCGGAGCGTGGATGTGAGTTGGGGAGGGAAACACCTAGGGGAGGTGGTGGGGGTGAAGGGCCAGTGTTGAGGGAGGATGCCTAAGTGTACAACAAATCAGAGTCCACGTTTGTCAAAGTCTTTGCCACATCATAAACATGTAACGCTCTTTTAGTCCAAAGTTAATATAAAGGACCAACTTAAATACATTTTTAAAAACATTAGAATCAAATTGAATTTTTTTAATAACCACGATAATAAATTAAATATTAGCCTTAAATAAATGTAGGAAAAAAAAAGGTAATTATACCTAAAATTTAAAAGGGTTTAATTCAAAAAGGAAGGAGAGAGAAAAAAAATGGAAAAAGAAATAATTAATTAGAGGAAAATAGTATTTAGTGAGGGAGGGGATTAAGGAAAGAATTGTTTTTATATAACATGTGACTTAAATTAATCTAACCGTCATCCATATGCGATAGTGCTTCACTTTATAGAATCCATGCAATATTTGACTTATAAATTTATGCTTTCTTTTACTTTTATTTTAAATTATAGAAATAATATGTAGTTACATATATTAAAAGGTTTGTGAAAGCAATCGTCCCCATGCCATTGACATGAATTTGTACGTGTTTTAAATAATGATTATAAGTTGTTCCAAAAAAGTTTAATCTTATTTTATTTTATTCTCATATTTTATGTTGGAATGGATGCAGTGCATGTTTGCGGAGGCTCTCTTCTCTCGCATGCATCGTTCGTTACATCACATGTATCAATCTGATTACATTTTCTGCACTTTGATTTCTTAATCCTCCATTGTCAATTCGATTCAACCTTCTGCTTCGGAATTGATTGCATGCAACGTAGATAAACACAATGGATCAGTCACCATTCATCACTCCGAGAGGATCTTTGTCATCCAGCATTGGAGACGCTTCAGAGCTTGAAGGAAATCTCACACTCAGTGATAAGCTCAAGGTTTTCAAAAGCTCCTCCTTTGATCCCAATAACTATGTTGCCTCCAAATCCCGCAGCATGAACGAAAAGGTTTTCTCTCTCCCTCTCGCATAAATTTCATCTTGGATCACTTTCATTGTCAAATTCGATAATGGGTCTATTTGTTGGTGAGTGATCATGCCTGCAATGAACCAAAAATGATACCTTGGCTAAGTCTATGAAACACATAATATACACCAGTTCCCCTCGTGCATGTCAAAAGTATGCCTATGTCTGTGTGTATATATTTATATATGTATATATATTAATATATGTAGGGAACCACTCTTTTAAATACACCTTTATTATAGATTGAAATTTGTTTGAAACTCTACCATTTTGTAGGTCTTACTCCTTTAACTTTTGTCTTGTAATTTTGTAGTTTCTAATAATTTTCATTTGTAGTATATAGTGGGCTAAAAAGAATATGTTAGAAACTGTATAAAAAGCTGAGTTTTTAGTAGCTTGAAAAGTGTTTTTGCTTACAAGTAGTATTCTTATTTAAGACAATAAAAGATGGAGGTTTCTAGTGTGTACCATGTTAGATTTTTATGCAATCTGAGAGGTAATACCCTTTTTCCCATTAATTAGGACTCCATTTGTTGCAACTTGCAAGTTCTAGCTACTTTTTTAGACTCTTGCCCTTACAATTTTATGATGTAAAAGTGCTAGACATTCATTCTTTTCATAGTAAAAGGTAAAACATTAATCTTATTCCTAGTAAAAGGTAAAGAACAGGTTGGTTCAGTGATCCTCAATTTGAATTAACAAGGTTTCTATGCTTTTAAAAGTGTGATTATAATTATATTTTGTCTGGCATGTATGCCAGGAACGAAAATGGTTCTTGGTTAATGAAGTGGGGATGGTGGAAAAATAAAATTACACTGCTTTTTTATTCATTTAATAGAGGAAACTTTTCTTCCTTTTGCAGGAGATAAAACACTTGTGCGCCTATCTTATTGACCTGAAGAAGGCTTCAGCAGAAGAAATGCGTAAAAGTGTTCTTGCTAACTACTCAGCTTTCATACGGTGATTACACACCCCAAAACTGTTAATTAGTTACATATCTTTGTTGAGGAATATTTTATGCTATATTTTCGAATTCTTATGCATCATATCTGAACTTTGTGAAGGGATTTAAGCATTATAATTCATGAATATTTCATTATGATATGACCTGTTGCAGTGCCTTCCTTGCAGAAGTTCCTTTGTTTACAGATTACGTAGTTTATTAACATGTCAAAGTGGTTGTATGAAATTTTGCAACAAGTATTTGTACCAAAAGTTTTGTCCCCATTTAAGTTTTCGTACAGAGATAGATTTCTTAGGTGTTCTTCTTAACTCTTCCCCTGGTGTAGTGCATGAAAAAAAAAAAATGTCTAATGCCAGGAATCAGCTACCAAAAGCAAACTACATGTTTTCAGGCTATTTTTTTAACGCGGAAAGGACACGTTCTAAAATTACTTTTCAGTAATTATCTTGTACTGTGAGAAGAGAAAGTAGATAAGAGGAAGTAAGAAGCTCATTTGACTTTCAATTCTCTTATAAAATACTTTTTTTTTGTTCTGTCACTAGAAAATTAGATGTGGAAGTTATGAGTGAAAAAAAGAGGAAAAGGAAAACGGATTCTGTTGGATTGGTGAGTATAAAGTTGTAGCATGATTCTGTGAGGACAAAATATGGGAAGTTTGGCTTTCATTCTTTGGTTAGTTTTGAGAGATAAAATTTGTAATATTTCTGCTGTGTTTTTCTTTTGGTATAAGCTTAGCAACTTAAGCTTTTAGGTGAGGATACAATCCATTCTTATATTACTATAACATAGTTGTCATGGTTGTTTTAGTGCTCAAAATATTATTTTTCATATTTTAACCATTAACATGCTTCCTTTGTAACTACCTTATACTGTGGATACCAATGATTAAACTTTAGACTGCTTAGTAGCATTATCTAACACTTGATTCAAGGATCATTTAAGATACTCAAATTTTTTTTATCAAGGGGCCAAGATGGTTTGTGATTTTAACAAAACTGACAACTATACGGTTGCCTGAAAATTAGGATATCCACTATCTGTAAGAAATGATTATTATTGTGTTGATGACTCTGTCTGCAATATTTTATGCAGTACGTCCAAAGAGATATCTGATCTTGAAGGAGAGTTGCTTTCCATGAGAAATCTTCTATCCACCCAGGCTGCTTTGGTTCATGGTTTAGCCGATGGGTGCGAGCTTACTCCCATGATTAGTGGCAATGAAGATTTAGAATTGGATGACATACTAGATGAAAAAACAGAAATATCCAAGACAGAAAAATGGCTAATAGGATATTTAGAAACCCTTGAGGTCCTATTAGCGGAGAAAAGAGTGGATGAATCTATGGCTGCTTTGGACGAAGGAGAAAATATGGTAAAAGAAATTAGTGAAGGGAGAACTTTTTTAAGTCCAACTTTATTTGAAGCATTGCAAGATGCTATTGCTGAACAGAGACAAAAACTAGCAGATCAACTAGCAGAAACTATCTGTCAGCCATCAACTCGCAGTGTAGAGATTCGATCAACAGCGTTGTCATTGAAAAAACTTGGGGATGGTCCTCGTGCTCATACGTTACTACTAAGTTCTCGACAAGGAACATTACAACGTAGCATGAAAAGTCTTCAATCCAGCAATTATGGGGTTGGGTCATTTACTACTACCATTTCACAGCTTGTTTTTTCCACCATTTCACAAGCAGCATCAGATTCTTTGTCAGTGTTTGCTGAAGAAGAACCCGCATATACCTCTGAGCTAGTAACTTGGGCAGTTGGAGAGGCTGAGAAATTTGCTGCTCTGCTTAAGAAATGTATTCTTGCTTCTACAGCTGCCGCAGGAGGTTTGAGAGTAGCATCTGAATGTGTTCATGTTTGCATGAGTCACTGCTATCTGCTAGAGGCTACTGGGCTAGCCCTTTCCCCTGTCCTAATAAAATATTTTAGGCCGTTTGTTGAGCAAGCACTGAAAACAGATTTGAAAAGAATTGAACAAAGTAGTTCTGCACTGGCTTCTGCAGAGGATTGGGTACTTGCTTATGCACCAACCAGCAGCAGGTCTTCTGGCCAACCTCCATCTTCTCACAGTAACTTAGGTTTGCTCCAACCAAAGCTTTCAAGCAGTGCTCACAAATTCAACTCAATGGTTCTGGTAATTACTCCCTTTTTTTGGTTCTAATCTATTTTCGTTCTTGTAATTGTAACGTCTTTTAACAAGATTTCACAATTGTTTCCATTTTGAATTTTTTTTCTCAGAAAACCATTGCTCAGTATCGTATTTCGAAAGTATCGATATGTTACTAGGAAATTGACTGAGAGAGTATAATATTGGAAAAGATCATCACGAGGCTTCTTTGTTTAACTCCTTCCCTTTATGCCTCATTGCTCAAGATGCTTAATAAGGTTTTCTGTTATCTGAATAGGAACTATTTGAAGATGTAGGGCCTCTTGAAATACTGCAATTGGATGTTCTTGCAGTTGAAGGCCTTATACAAGAGTTCAACTTCTATGTCAACTTGCTAATAAATGCATTGCCAGGATCAGTGGTAACTGAGAACCTAGAAGGGCACAGAATTGTTAAGCTTGCTGAGACTGAAGCACAGCAGATAGCATTGTTGGCGAATGCAATATTACTGGCAGATGAGCTGCTTCCACGTGCTGTTTTCAAGCTTTCACATAGCACCAAAGGTGATGAGTCTCAGAGAAAAGGATCAGAAAAACAGCGTGAACTAAAGAAAAGGCTCCAACGTGAAGTTGATCACCTGCGTGACAGCTTTTGCCGGCAACATGCTCTTGAACTTATCTTCACAGAAGAAGGAGAAGCTCGTCTAAACGCATTAATATATTTGGGAATGGATGGTAACGTAGAGCAGCCTGAATGGTTTCCTTCTCCAATTTTTCAGGTAATATGTGTGTTGGAATATTAAGACTGTTTATCTTTAGCATTAACGGTGTGATTAGACTTCGGGATTGCTTATAGTTTTGGGTAAAGGGTTCTTGTTCAGTAAAAGTTTTCAGTTGCTGGGTAATGATTGCTTTCTTTATGCTTAGTTCAGATTACTTTTTTCCAATGCCCAATCCGTATAACTTTGCTTACATAAGCTCTATCACTTTGTAATTGTTGCAATAGTGAAGTATATAAAGTCAGTTTTGCTATCCCTTAGTGTAAGGTTGTTGATTTCTGTTTTACTTTTGGTTTGTTCTCCTTTTCTTACCATGTGAAAGTTACGTCCAGAGTTGTGAGTGATATGCACAGCATTGGCTGTCTGATAGGCATAGTCTGATATCAAACTTAGACTTTATCATTTGATATATCTTTTTTGATTCAGTCTGATTCAGATTTTCAGTTAAGTTATATACCCTCTTCCACATGCAAGATTTCAACAATGTGTAACACAAACGATGCTTCCTTCCATGCTATGTTGTTAAGCCTTTAAGTCATCATAGTATACTTTTCTCTTTAGTATTCAGATACATGCATGATAGAAACACAGTAGCAGTATCTTTGTTTGTTTACAAGGTTTGTCATTTCGTACATTATTGCTCAGGAGATTTTTGCTAAGCTTACCGAAGTGGCAAGCATTGCAGCAGACGTGTTTGTAGGAAGGGAAAGATTTGCCACTGTTTTATTGATGAGACTTGCAGAAACAGTGGTCCTGTGGCTTTCTGATGACCAAGCCTTCTGGGAAGAGGTTGAGACAGGATCAACACCTTTGGGTCCCATAGGCCTTCAACAGGTACTCACTGAAACATGAGTTTGTAGTCATTTGTTGAGAGTGGCTTCAACTTACTGTAAATTAAAACTTTGTTGGTGCTGCTACAACATCGAAAATTAATTGATAAGTTAATTCTAAAAGCCTGTGAAAACATTGTCTACTGCAAAATCTTAAGAAGTTGGTTTTGAGACCTGTTATTAGAAGGTATTTTGTGAAGAATGTGTTGAAGATATTTATTTAGTGTACAAGAATTAGAATCACTGACCAAAATTAATATCAGACTAATCGTTTGATCATTCATGCAGCTTTATTTGGATATGCAATTTGTGATGATATTTTCATCCCAAGGCCGTTACTTATCTCGTCATCTGCATCAAGCTATTAAAAACATTATTGAAAGGGCTATTAATGCTCTTGCTGCTACAGGTCTAGATCCCAACAGGTACATCTATTTGGCTATTTAGCATAAGGATCACGTTAACCAGTGTCATTAGGACATGGATTGAAGAAGTAAAAGAAAGTTTTTATTGAAAAATAACATGGAAGTGCATTAAAAAATTACCCTGGAGCACATTAATATATCTCTCTTGACCTATTTGAATGAGTTTCTAAGAAAAAACTTCCAAAAACAAAAAAGTATAACAAAAATTAAATTGATTTCTCTATAAACTAAAATTAACTTTAGGTACAAATTAAAAATAAAAATTTAGAGAAATTATATGAAAAGTTATACAAATTAGTTTATACATATACTATTTTTAACTCATGGAGAATTCAGTTTTTCCTAGAAAGTCTTTATAGGAAGTTCGTCCAAATAGACAATAAATATTTTACTCCCCCTAACTCATCTTAAGAACATCTGTTACCATTTCTCTTAACTTAATACTATATTTAATGCTAACTATAATGAAATAGAATAAAGTAGAGTATAATGCCAGGAAGTTACCATTCTCTTATTTGAATATTTTCAAGGTGCAATAGGTAAAATAAAACTGTTTCATTCCATATCTCTCAAATTTGAGGGAAAGAGAAAGAAAAATGGGTCTTTGATGGAAAAAAAAAAAAAACTAGGGAGATAAAAGGAAAATATGTCTGGAGTAGCATCATTTAAGTACATTTATGATGGAATCAACCACTTTTGTTATATACTGTTTTTTACTAATCAATAACCTTTGAATGGCAGTGTCTTGCCTGAGGATGAATGGTTTGTTGAAGTTAGTGAAATTTCTATAAAGATGTTAACCGGCAGAGCTGCCTTTGATAGTGTAGAGGAAGATATTCCTAGCCCCACTTCATTTGTCCAAACATAGTCAATGTCACTAGTACTCTATTCCCATGGAAATGATAATAGTTCATCCACTTCTCAATCATGGTACACTGTAGACAGCAGAAGGAAAGAAAGCATTGAAGTGAAACCGTTTCATGTTTATCATCTATACCTCTACATGATCACATTACTGTGATAAATCAGGCTTTTCAGTGTTCAAGGAGTGTCTCTCACTTCAAACTTGTGTGGATGAATTGCATTACATCTGTGTGCATTCCCATCTACACGTGTCATACATTGCAGGAATGCTAAAGGATGAAGGAGATCAAGATCTAATGTAATTTGGGCCATACCATTTTGTGAACTTTGGTTGATAAAAATCAAGAGAATTTCTAGAACCCAAAAATGCTAGGCCTTCAGGTTTTGGATTCATTGTAACTATTTGTACATTACTCTTTCCAATATAACCATAGCCAATTGATTAGTTTTAGGAACTTCTGGTAAGTGCTTTTCTCTTTACTTATTTATTTTTTTACCTATCTTGTCGTTAACAAGGGAACACAAACCAAGATTCCTTGGGCGTGTACTTTGACCCTATCCAAACTTCATCTGCTCTTAGACACTATTTCTTTTAATCCTTTTATCTAGAAATTTTGGGAATTTTTCCTGTTCTTTTTAGAAGACTATAAATTCTTTTAAAAATAATACTCTCAATTACTCAATATTTATGCAATAATCAATCAATTGATTTAACACTTTTTCACAAGGATAGGAGAAAATCACAACCCAAAATTATATTTATAATTCCCCTTGCTTTTTTGTATGAAATGTAAAAGGAATAGTTAAGTATGATACATTAATTGTTTTTCTTAGATGGATACATTAGTTAGGTTGGTAGAAAGAGTGAGGTACCAATAATTTTCAAGAGTTTGAATTCCTTGTAAAATAGGTAAACGGTCAAGGATTTCTTGGTTGCACTACAGTAACTTTTTTCCTCTTAAAAATATCCGTTGTGGTGGATATCTTAAAAAAGCAGCACCTATATTGATCTTAGTTTTCCTTATTGAAAACCTAAGAAGACCTCTGTACAGTGTAGATTTATGTTCCTTTCGTACAACTGTTGCTTTCTGAATGACATAGTCTACGAAAATTATTGGTACTCGATTGGGATAATCATACGCATTAAAATAATGAAGTGTGCAATGGTGGAGCAGAGAAGGCTCACAAATTTAAGATGCCACTTGAAATTTCAAATCATGACACAGATTATTCCTTGAAGTGATAAAATAAATAACAAAAACAAAAGTATCTCCTGATTTCTGAACATGTAAATCATAAAGGAAGAGTTTGGTGAGAAAATGGAATTTGACAAACTCCCAAAAAAGAAACTTCCAAATGTGCACAACCACCAAACTATCATCTTTATAAGATTAATCCTTGCCATGTGCTTAGCTATCTGTCATGCTTCAAACATAGAAGTTTGATTTTTAACTACTACATCACAGTTGCAACTTCGTAATAGAGAACTCTTATATTTCGTAAAAAATCATATAGGAATATGTCACGAAGGTTTAGTTTAATCCTTATAGTGTATGCGTACGAGAATTCTGGCACTAAACCAGAAAATTAAATGGGTCAGTTTATGGAATCTATCACTCTGAGTACTATTAAGGAAATCATGATTCAGAGAAATGTGCTTTCCAGCTTTGCAATTTAAAAGGGAAAAGTGGCCTAAAGGAAAGAAAAAAAGTTAGATCTGGAAAACAATGCTACTTGTTTGTATCTGCATCCCGTGAAGAGTGGACTATTTGCCAAAATATCCTAGCCAACATTTTGAAGGCTTTTTCAGTTGCAAGAAAAAATTGCTTGAGATAAGATAAGTAAGAGACACTTCCATTAGGTTGAGCAACATGGGCTATCAGCTACTACAGATAGTTACACTGCTGACAGTGATAGCATTTGGAGGAGCATTTAGGAAAGTAACAGGAGAATGCAGTTCAGATGATTTGGAAGGTTTAATGGCCTTCAAGAATGGGATTCAGATGGATACATCTGCCCGGTTGGCAAAGTGGGTTGGCAGGAGCTGCTGTGAATGGGAAGGTGTTGTCTGTGACAATGCAACAACTAGAGTGACACAGATTCTTCTCCCAGGGCTCATTGAAAAAGATTTGGTTCAAACACAAATGGTGGGTCAACTTTCTCCTTCCATAACACTCCTCACCTCTCTTGAGATCCTTGATCTCGGTGGCTTAGTAGGCCTCAGTGGAACAATTCCCCGAACAATTGGGTTGCAAATGCCAAAGCTCCAAAAGCTTTATCTTTTTGGCAACAATTTAACTGGCCCAGTACCTGAAAGCATTGGTAATTTTCCAAATCTCCAGGAACTGGCGCTGCATGAAAATAGGATATCTGGGCCAATCCCTTCTAGCCTTGGAAGCTTAAGAAACCTCAAAAGGCTGCTACTTTACTCGAACCAAATTTCAGGTACAATACCCTTCTCACTTGGGAGTTTGATCAATTTGGTAGAGTTGGATGTTCATGACAATGCTCTTATAGGTCATATACCCAACAGCATTGGTCAGATGCTGGCTTTGGAGAAGCTTGATCTTTCAAGCAATATGCTAAGTGGAGGCATACCTTCTTCACTAACAAATTTAACTGCCATTTCAGTTTTGTATTTTGACACCAACTATCTTGAGGGAACCATCCCATTTCCCTCGAGACCTGGTGAAATGCCTTCTCTGGGCTTCTTAAGACTCCACAATAACCACCTGAGTGGAAACATACCTCCCAGTTTTGGCTACCTGATTTCTCTTCAAAGAGTTTCAGTATCAAACAACAAACTTGAAGGAGCATTGCCTTCTAGTTTGGGCAACTTGCATTCTTTGACAGAGCTTTACCTCAGTGACAACTCCTTCTCTGGCCAAATACCAAAATCAGTAGGCCAACTCTCTCAGCTCATAATGTTGAACATTTCCAATAATTTGATTGAATGGCCATTGCCTCAGGAGATGTCTTCCCTTCAAAACCTTCAGACACTTGATCTATCTTTCAATCCTTTGAACCTCTCTTCCATTCCATTATGGCTAACAAGTCTGTCATCTCTTTCCCGCATTTACCTCGCAGGCTGTGGCATCAAGGGCCAAATTCCAGACTTACTGCAAACAACACAGAGTCCAATACAGGAACTGGACTTATCAGGGAACCTTCTCAGTGGACCAATACCATCATGGTTTGGATCCCTCAGTCAGCTGTACTTGTTAAACCTCTCAAGTAATTCACTTGATTTACACCTACCTGATTCCCTCACAAACTTGCCTGGTCTTGGTGTTCTTGATCTTCACTCAAATAAGTTAACGGGCTCCATAACTGGACTATTTAACACTGATCAACGAGATACTACTGGGGGATCACTAACATATATTGATCTTTCTGATAACAACTTCTCAAGTGGAGTAGAGGCTATTGGTGTGGGAGAACAGTTAAACATTCGGTACCTGAATTTGTCTCATAACCTTCTAAATGGTACATTGCCAGGTTCCCTTGGGAGGCTGAACTCCATTCACAGTTTGGATTTGAGCTTCAATGAATTAGCTTCCAACTTGCCAGAAGTTCTGGCAAAGTTGACCTTGTTGGAGAGTCTGAAGCTGCAAAGTAATCACTTCAGTGGAAACATACCCAATGGATTTCTCAAGCTGAGAAAGTTGAAGGAATTGGACTTATCAGATAATGTACTTGAAGGGGAAATTCCAGAGGGTAAACCTCTAATTGACTTTCCTGGGAGTACTTATTCTGGAAATAAAGGTTTGTGCGGAAAGCCTCTTAGTCCCTGTAAACTTTGACAATGGTAAGATATATGAATGGAAACCCGTGAAATCAATTGAGTTGTAGTTTTACTAAGACCAAGTTGTTTTGGCTACATATCATTGTGAAAACATTTTATTCTTTTTTGGGTGTAAAAACACAGAGATTCACTTGTTTCATTTCACTTTTGAAAATAGAGAATCTCTGGTGTTCCTGAACATTCTTGTATCCTTCTAAGCAGAAACATGTTGCAAATGTTGCATTTTCCTTGTGAAGCTACACTGAAAAATATTTAGAGTATATATAGTCACTGAAAAATTAAAAGTAAATTGCAGTCTTGTTCCATTCAATTTTTCTGTCAAGTATCAACTTAACAATGCTAAACAATCTTCAACAAATTCTATTAGATTCTCTCAAACACTTTTTATTAACTTGCATTACAAAATAAGGAACGGTGTTAAATTAGATTCCACCATTGGATATGTGTAATAACAATTGTCAGTAGTGACAACTCTCGAAACAGAATTTAATAATTCTGTTTATTTCAAAAACAGAATTATATATAGATTTTGTTGTATGTTTTTGGGAATATTGAAAAGTTCTCCAGTTTTCTGTATCCTCTACAATCTTCTTTGATGTTGTGAGTGAGTGTGGGTGTGTGTGTTCTGAGTGTGGTGTTCTGTCAACTTAGAACCTGTGAGTGGAGAGAGCTTCATACCCGTTTCAAGTATAACAATTTGGTATCAGTTTCTTGGGTGATGATGGTGAACACGGAAGAATTGAAATAAAAAATTATTAAATCAAACAAAATATTACTAATAAAATTTAATAATATTTTAAGATATGTTACTTATAATCAATATTATTAAAAAAATAATAATAATATTTTTAAATATCAATAATAATATTTATAAAAGTATTATTGAATATTTATCTAATAAAAATAATAATATTTTAAAAATGTTATTGATTTTTTTAATAAAAAAGTAATATTACAAAAATATTATTAAAAATTTTGTTCTTTTTTTTATTAAAGTAATATTCTAAAAATGTTACTAAATCTTTGTAGGAATATTTTTTTATTAAAAAATTAATATTGTAAAATTGTTATTAAAAGTATTTTTTCAATAAAAAATTATGTTTAAAAAATATTATTAAATTATTTTAGTAATATTTTATAATAAAAAATAAATTATAAAAATGTTACTAAATTTTTTTAAAATAAAAAAATAACATTTTAAAAATGTTACTAAAAAACTTTAATAATTTTTTATTAAAGATGTAACATTTTAAAATTGTTATTAACAATATTTAGTAATATTTTTAATTAAAAATAATATTATAAAAATATCATTAATATAAATATTTTATAATATTTCAACAAATTACTAAATTTTTTAATTAAAAAATTATACAAATTACTTAGGTTTGGATTGCATGAATTTATTGATAAAAGTTTACAATTTGATCTTGGTTAAAATTGATTTTGATGTTTGGATGCTTTTATTCTATAAGCAAACTAGTAATAGAAATATGTCAACACAAAAGCTAATAGTATTTCAATGGATTTTTAATGTTTGAAAGTGAATTCAGACATCTCCTATGAATAAATGTCACTTTTGTTCAACTCTACTCATTTATCACATGTTGATTGGAGTTGCTTATTTCATAAAAAAGACAAAAAAAAATGTAAGTTTGCTTCTGAAATCAATTTGTGCACATTTTGGAGAAAATGAAGATTTTTCTCATCTACAACAACATAACAATGATACTAATTATTATAAATTGAAATGTAAAAGAGCACAAAAAACTTTATTTATCCATACTTCTCATGAAATCTTTCGTTGTTCCGGATACCAAACAATGTTTAATCCTATTCAGTTAGTGCTAATTTACATTAAATATGAAACAGTGAGTGCAAAAATAATAAGAACCTAAAAACAAGATAATTATTTAATATTGATCATTATTTGGTAAACTTGGTAGCTTCTAAGTGACGTAGTCATTTGTGCTGGTTTCAAATGATTTGAAACTCTTGCTACTAAATTGGGAAACAACACATATGGTGATTGAGGTTTTAGTGCCCATATCACTGAATCTGCAAACTAGAGCAAAGAAATGATTAACCATTGATTCAAGAACTTGTCAACAACTATGAAATATGTATATCATGAATTAAATGAAAAGGTAACACCAATTACCCTTTGTGTAATTATATTTGAAACTTATAATACAACTTAATGAATGTATGAATTCATAAAAGAAGTCCATATAATATGTTTGGTAGGTGCTAATATATCATCCAACCCAGAATCATATTGCTTAAAACTAGGTTGTATATGCTTTGAACCACAAGCAATAACTGTTGAACAAGGTGCTTTGATGATTTCCAAATCTGGCTTAAAGACTTGAAGGATATGCTACTGTGTGTGTTGTTTAGTAGATTTTGAGTTGTTAATTTACACCTAGTTATGATCCAAGCTCAGATGATTCTAAATCTCTTTTGAATATTTTGGTTTTCAAATTTATGTTAAGTTTAGTTAGTTTTGTTCGTGTTTTAAATCAGTTGAAAAAGCTTTTGTTCAAAGTCTAGTGACTACAACAAGTTTTTCAAGGATTTAAAAGATGATTTGTTTTCTTTTGTCTTCTCTGTCAAGCAAAAACAGTCGATTATTTTGATAATTGAATTAGGTGTTTTATGTGTTGTCCTTAACAGAAAAGGAAATCAATCAGTTTGTTTTGAAAATCAATCAAGTGTTTTTAACAAAATTCTGTTATAATTTTCAAACTTCTTTTAAATGCTTTTAAAAGTTTTCAATTAATGATCAAACAGTTTTAACCACTTTTTAAAGTCTATATAAAGGCTAATTTTTTTTATCATTTGAAAAAGAAGAAGAAAGTTTATCAAAGAGCTTTTACTCATTCTTGGAGTCTTGGATCATTCCATCATTGCTTGTGTGTGAAGTAGGAATCTGAGTTTTATATTCTATTGTTCTACAATTTTGTAAAGCCCATGTGTATTCTATTTCTTTCTTTTAATCTATATTGTGTGTAAAATAATTTCAGATAGTGTTTTTGGAAACTGTGGTGTTGTTAAGAATGTGTGTGTTTTTTAGGGGTTCAAGATCAACATTCTTGGTGTGGTTTGTAATTTGGTTTTGATTGCATAGTAAATTTTCAGTGGTTAGCTAAGGATTGAATGTAGCTTTTGATTAAGAGTGAATCGGTATAAATCTCTAATATCATTATACTCTGCACATTAGATTAATCTTGCATATTCTTGTGCTTTGTGATCTTTGTGATCTTACATTGTTGCCAAGATGATTAAGTATATGAATATATTGTTGTCAATATATAAGCTAGTTGAGTGCATATTTCAAACAAGTAACATTGATATAATCATTACAAATTAGGCAGTGGCTACTTGTACTTTTACATTCACATTTTAGGAAACAAATTATTCATTTGCCTTTTATTTACTGCAAATATGGTTTGCATCTAAAAATTTACTTTGCTCTTTAAAATCCCATTTTGTACCATTAGAATCAATACTTCTATGCTTATATTTTCATAGAGGAAGAATGAAAAAGCATTTTGTTGTTGTGATCATTCCACTCCTAAGCTAATATTGACATTTAAATAAAAGTATAATTTTGTTTCTTTTGGAAGTACATCATTTTCAAAGTTCATTTTAGATGTGCTTATTTTAAATATTGATTCTTCAAGACAATGTTTAGCATTATTGAAATTTTACCTGATTTTTATCTTTAAAGTATTATTTATCAGTTATACACTTTAATTAATTTCACACTCAGGTGTAATTTCAAGTTATACTTCGTGAACAAAATTATTCATACAACTATGAGATCTTCTTTGGTCGAGAGCAAATGGATTAACTAAAGGCCAACTTGTTAATTGAGAGATTTACTAGATTAAAATGTTGTTTTAACAGCTAAGTGACTTTAGGTTTTTCCTCTACAGACTAACTCTTTATGGTATGAAGTTGTCCAGGGTAAGTGTGGTTTGCATTATGAGGGATGGAATAAAAATTATATGGTTTGAGCGATGAGATAATTGATAGCCCCTATAAATTTGTATCTCAAGTACATAATTTTAGTTCTTGTAGTATGAAAAATAGTAAATTTTGTTCTACTTATTTTATTCTCACTACAAACCTTTATAATAAAATCATGAAAATTTATATATCGTGACATTTTCAATAAATGTTACTACACAAATGTTACTAAAGATTACTACTAGATATATAATAATTAGTAACATTAAAAAAATGTTATTAAATCAAAGAAAATGTTACTAATATAATTTCGTAACATTTTATCCAATGTAATAAATACTCAATGTTTCTAAAGACTTTCAGTAACATTTTTACATATCAATAAAGACATTTATAAAAATGTCACTAAATACTTTTATAAATTTATTTAATAAAAATATAACATTTTAAAAATGTTACTAAATTTTTAAGTAACTTTTTTTAATATTGAGATGGCATTTTAAAAATATTACTAAATCTTTTTAGTAATATTTTTTAATAAAAAAATAGCATTATAAAAATGTTACTAAAAATTTTTAGTAATTTTTTTTAATAAATAAGTAACATTTTAAAAATATACTAAATCTTTAGTAATATTTGTTAAAAAGAAAGTAATATTATAAAAATGTTACTAAGAATCTTTGGTAATTTTTTTAATAAATAAGTGACATTTGAAAAATGTTACTAAATCTTTTTAATAATATTTTTTTTATAAAAAAGTAACAATATAAAAATGTTATTGAAAATTTGTAGTAATTTTTTTCAATAAAAAAGTGATATTTAAAAAATGTTACTAAATCTTTTTAGTAATATTTTTTAATAAAAAAATAATATATAAAAATGTTACTAAGAATATTTAGTAAATTGTTTGATTAGAAAATTATACAGATTACTTAGGTTTGGATTGTTAAATTTAATAATTTATGTTTGAATGCTTTTATTCTATAAGCAAGCGTAATAACTCTGTCAACACAAATGCTAATAGTATTTAAATGAATTTTTTATGTTTGAAAGTGAATTTAGACATGTCTTGTCAATAAATTGTCACTTTTGTTTACCATGTAGCATGTACTACAATTACAGTCTCACAATCAGTTCATGTATTATAGGAATGACACTGGCAGTCATTCACTATAAAGTATATACTTATTCAACATCAAAACATTTCTCCTTTAGTTCAGTTGCAACCTCATTCTTCAACCTCAATCACAACTTTTGAGCTTTATCATCCTTCTCTTGCTAATGAAATCATTCAATGCTTCTTCATGCTCTTTCAGCCTTGGCTTCAGTTTCCCCCACCCAGTGATGAATTCTCAATATAGAGTCACAGAGCCCCAAGCAAGGCATAAGCAGCAAGCCCTTCGCAACATGTTTCAAAAAGTAGTAGTATTCTCTTTCCAACCCAATATTTTTCAGGTATTTTTTGGAATTCATTGAAATCAACGAATGAAAACATGCATTCGAAGATAATTATATGAAGAAAATGAAATGAAACAAAAAGAAAAGTTTGACTTTTTGTTGCAGACATTTCATCAAACAGCTGATGAGCGAAACATGGATTCCACTCAAACTGCTCACTTCGTAGAACATAAAAAAAGGTACATGTTTTGGGGTCTCAAAATACTTAGAAAACATTGTAATAGTCACCATCTTGTTCCTAGGTTTGTTGATTAAATTATCCTTACACTAAGCCATAATACCAAGCTTCTACTAGCAAGTTTAATATAAAGAGATTTTGATTTCCTCATTGTTGTCTTCTAAAATCACTATTTTGGTTCTTCTGATCCCACTTTGACGAGTTTTAGTCCTCTTGGTTGTACTATTTGATTTATTTTGATGGCCTAAAATGAATAGTGGAGGACCCTTCCAATCATGAAAGAGAATTCCAAAGCGTGAAAGGAAAGAGGAAGGTAGCTCATTCTTGTGAAACCACTTGCAAGTAGTAGGCTTCCTAATAAAAAGGAACAACAAATTTTTGTACCATTCTTCTTCATTTGTTACTTGTTTGCATTCATTGTATTGGGCAAAACTTCCAGAGTAGATTCCAATAATTAGAAATAGAAATAATGATAAGATGAATGCTACAGGGACTGCTAGTAACAACACCCCAATAATGATTCCCCCTGTCGTACCACCTGCATATAAATGTAGTCTCTCAGATGATAAATGGTGTGGTCACTTTTTCATATTAAATCTTGTGTTCAATGTCAGCTAAATTATATATTCAATTGTAATGTATTTAATAAAAAGAAAAAATATTATTACAATAATTTAAATTGAAATGTATAAACCGTATATATGGTTTATACATGAACCAACCTCCAGAACTCCAATCCAAAAGCATAAATATAAGTTGTGAATGTAAACCAGTCAAGAAAATAAGCAGTTGGCAAGTGTTGCAAGACTCCCCACTAGGCCTTTCATGTTTATTGGAAGAATCTGTGATATGATATATTCAACAAATTAACTTTGACAGTGACTTCAAATGCAACCCATAAAGCACACCACAAATTTTTATTTCAACAATTTCTGTTACAAACAAATGCAATCATTTAATTCTCTATTTCACAAGTAAAGTGATCACAAGAAGAAATTGAATAGTCAAAATAATTATATCCATACATTAAAAATGTTAGTTTATTTTTTTTTTTTTACAAAAAAAGTGGAATTGTTTTCAGGTTGTCGGATATTCTAACTTCATTATTCCTAATCATAAAACTTGATAGGTGGATGATTGTTTTGGTAGCAACAAACTAGCCAGACCTATGTCTTTTAGGAAGGGGCAAATGAGTAACAACAAAACAAATAACTTCTACCAAACCTTTCCAATTAGTTGGATTGGTTACACAAATCAAATAATGTGATAATATTTTTTCATAATAAAATATATTGACAACTTATTGATACCTATGAATAACACGACTCCATATAAAATGTCAATTTTAGGATACCTTAAATGGTAATAAAAATATAGAAAATATAAGGGTCATACATTAGAATAAAAATTCTGAATGCTTATTACCTTAATTTCATTCAATTCGACAAAAATATCAGTATCAAAGCCTGAGAGCACTTGAAAGGAAGTTTCAACACACTTTTGTCATTCCCATTTTTGCCTATATTCAGTAAAGCAACTTCACTTTGAGAAACTATTAACACAAATTTGATGATTAGGGGAAGAAAAAAAAAAGCATGATTGGTTAAAGTCTTGTGTTCTTTCATGATCTTTTCATTGGTCGTGTTGGTGTTAAAATTTTGTAACTCATTTCTCTCTACAGTGACCACTTTTCTTATTTTCATCAACTCTTCTAGAAATAAAACCACTTCATTTCAATGAGTTGTGTTCAGGATTTGAAATTTAGGCCACAGTTATTTAAGCTCAATCACCTAAAATATATATCCTTCCTCAATTGTTTTCAAACACAAACCAAGTTTCCAGCTACCATTCTTGCTGGAAACTGGCAAAAACTGGCTAGCAACTTAAAAATCATTGGAATTTAGATCAAATCCAGGTGTCATTGAAAAAATTCCCTCATAATTTGTGTGCTCAAGAACCTTCAATTCATTATCGGCTTTTTACCTACTTTTTTTCTTTTTTATTTTTAAGAAATAATATCAATAATATTTTATTTTAAAATATTATTCCAACTAAACTATTTCTATAATATTTTGATCATCATTTTATTTACAAATTTAGTTTTTTTTAGAAAAAATAATTAATATTAAATAAAAGTTATATTGAAGTTTAAAATAAGTTGTAACAATCATGTGCCCCTCTAACTACAACTTGCAAGTGAGATATATACAATGAATATTCGATAGGATTGTGAGTAATCATTGTTTTCAATTTGCTTATTATTTTTATATTCACATGTTATAATAATAAGTAATCATTTGATATATGAATAAATAATTAAGATGAGAAATTTTATTAACGATTTACAATTGAAACAAAAAAACTATTGACATTTAAAAAATTATAACTAGTAAGTATTTTTAACACTAAATTTTTTTGTCTTCAAGTTCTCCTTCATCTTTTTCTCGGAAGGGTTATCTGTGGTTCAAACCCCCTCTTCTCCGACAACAAAACTCCACCTCGAACCTCATTACCAGAGTTCGAAGTAGTGACCAACTCTTCGCCCATATAAAGTTTCTTCTCTAATGTGGTTCCACCGCTCTAGTTGCAAACGTCGTTGGGTCGTTGATGAGGATGATGAGAGGGTTGTGGTTGGGAGAGAGAAGGGGAGAGGGATTTTAGATGTTGGGTTGAAGGTGAAAACATGTTTTAATGGGGGAGAACGGAGGGAGGGAAGAGAAGTGGGTTAAATTACATCTGAAAGTATGTGTGCATAATAATGTCTTTAAGTTTGTCACATCATCACAAGTTAATGTCATTGATGGAAATTTAACAGAAATGACCAACTTACTTACTTTTTAAAAAACCTCCGAATTAAATTCACTTTTTTAAAACCACTTTTCAGAAAATTAGCAAGTTCATGAGAACATACTTAATACATAAGAGATAAATTCAGATAAAAAAAAATGCAAACATGATCAATTACACCTAGGTCTAATATCCATCAATTTTTAGAATGTTTTAAATTGTTGAAAGATATTACCAATAATTGGAGATTGATTTGACACCTTATGAGTATAATAAAAAAAAATATCCCACCTGATTTATTTGAACTTGATTCGTGAAATTACTGTTTAAACTTCAAATTAAAATTGACATAATAATTTTAAGTAGGAATGACACACTAAGTCAATAGACTTATCCCTAGTTCATTATTACTGTTATCATTGTGGGAGGTTGAATTGACATTTTCATCAAATTTTCTCAAGTCATTTATTTCAGTTTTTTTTTATAATTTTTATATTAGGTGTAAAATATTAAAATAAAAGAATTGAAAGATTACAATTTTTGGATTATGTTATTTAAAGATGTAAATATGCAATGATATTCTAATTTAATTCATAAACACTTATAAATTAAATCATAAATGATATGATGTAAATATGTAAGGAAATCATTGACAAGTCCAATCCCAATTGGTTTTAGCGCTAGGATGCTATCAAATACATAGAGTTGGGATGTTTCGTAAAAATAGTTTCACTTTTTTTTCAGGGAATTTTATGTTTAAGCACTAAAATACTGAATGAGTATTAAAATTTCTATCTTCATCTTAATACCAATATATTTTTACTTAAATATGTTTTTATTCTTTCTACTTAGATAAAATTGAAATTCTTCCTCCATCAAAATTATAGACTAATTGTTTTCTTGTACTTTGGAAAGTTTTGAAAAAAATATAAAAAATTATAAGGGGTTGTATTGGTAAGATCCAACGGTAAACAACTGTCCACATGAAAAACTACAAAAAATAAATTAATATTTTTGTTTATATTTAGATTACATTTATCAATTTGAAAGTATAGATAAATTTGCCACAAAAGCTTCTAGAAAGAAAAATAAATAAACTTATTTATAAATTAAAATTAATTTATACACAAGCTTAAAATAAAAAGAGTTTATATATATTATTTATTATAATATATTTTTGTCATATAAAAAATATTAATTATAATATACTTTTTAAATGCTTTTAATATTTTTAATATAATTTATTTTTATTTTATATAAAAAAATTAGAATTAAATGACAAACAAGCTAGAGTCATTTGCTAAGATTTTTTCAAGATTTTTCAAAGTATAAAGAAATAATTAATCTACCGTTTTAATAAGGACGAAATTTAATTTTACCTAAAAATACATTGTTTAAAGACATATTTAAATCATATATTTTTTAAAAATTAAACATATATTCAAATCTTAACTATTATCCTATGTGAGGCGTCTGTTTTATCTAAAAACTGATTAAATGAGTTAGAGTCACATCATCATGAATATAATTAGTTTATGTATGAAAATTGACAACCCAATTGAAGTTTGTAAACCCTAACCCTAAACACTTTAATTGTAAGAAACACTAAATTATACATGTTAACAATAAACACAATCAATGCAAATGTATGTGCATATTAGAATTTAGTGAAAACTACTCCTAAAATTCTCATTTGACAATTAAAGCACTTAGGTGAGTTATGTGTCTGACACACCCTAAATATGCTTCATATTATTGAACCCTAACACAAACATTTCCACCACCAGTTGCTTTCAATCACTGTGCACACGTTCAATTCGTAACACAGTACATTTTACACTTGTGGTAGTTGTACATTCAGGAATCACCTCCATAAATAAATATAAAAAGGACATTTGATCAGAACCCACGTGTTTCCATTTATGTTGCTTTATGATAAATCATTTTTTGTTCAACGAATGAATAAGTAGCCATAGGTAGGACCATGTTTCTATTTGAAGTTGCCATCTTTAATTACACCTATGTTGTTTATGTAATTCATCAAAAAGAACCCATAACAGTTTCCTTCAAACTTTTATTACCAGATAAAATTCACATGTAACTGAGTTTTACCAGTAAGTGAATTTTATGTAATAATAAAAAGTATACAGGGAAAGAAACGCTTCTACAAATTATCATCATTGATCATAAATTATGAGATTGCAAATGCTTATGCTATTTATATATCAGAGGGGATCCTGAGTTAGCCCCAGTTGTTGGTAATTCAAGTAATCAATGCCATTTAATCTAATACAACATAACACATGTTCTGGCAGCTCCTCTTGTTTGTTACCCTGTCACACCAAATGTTACAAAAACCAATGTTAGTATCAGAGAGAAGAAAATAGATTTTGGCACAACAGAAACCACTTGCCTGAATTGTGAGGCCAACATCTAGAGTGCAAATCTTTAATCTTTCTAGGAAAGCTTCAAACCCTTTCCTTGATATATAACTGAATCTATGCATATCCAAATCAATCTCAAAGTAATTTTCACCCTGTAAAAAGATAACTCAATTGGAGGTATTATTCATAAAACAATTTATCATGTGAGTCTGCTAAACAATATATATCCGTAACAAGACAAAAATATGTACATAGCTTTCTTCACATCACACTGTATGTTACCATGTCTTATTACTTTTCCTTTTTCTGAGTTGTGAAACTTGCAGTACAAATAATAACATTGTTCATTAAATAGTTAGAAGAATCAGTGGTTATGTGATTGGAAGGAAATGTCACGCATTAAAGTACTGCACGTGGAGGTCCCTTGTCTTTTATAGTGAAATGACACCACTGAATTGCGAGGCAAAGCTATACAGAAAACACAAGAAATCCATAAAGATGAAACCAAAGAGTACACCCATCAACAATGAGAAGGAGCCCACAGGAAAACTTTGAACTTCAGCTTTCACTTTTACAAAGTCCTAATTTCATGATATGCATTTTTGGTTTTCTCGGTGATTGACCATTCTGAATTAACTGCTAGACAAACAAAGTTCAAGACATATCATGCTGCCACTAACTGCCATCACTAATCACACAATGACATGAATGTGGACACAAGCAGGACCACCTTATCATTAAAGTATAATAACACGTATGCATGTATAGAACGTCACGTTCAGATTCTGTCTGTCATATTCAGCTTCAAGATGCTATCAAATGGAATAATGGGGTGATTAAATGAAATTATGCAAGTAAAAAGAGCTTGGTTTTCTGATTCTTCAAGATCATTTAAGATTTTATGTTGCCCATTATCAAGTTGAGTGCTTATAACAGGTTTATTATAATCAGTGTCTTAGTGGATGGGTAATGAGACAAACCGTGTAAAACTCATGCTGGGGACGTGAAAGAACAGGTTTCTCATTGTAAGCTTGCATAAGCTTCCTTTCTGCTGCACTCAAATGAAGATCTTCCAAGTTGACAACACGGCCTAATATTTTCAACCTTTCCCTGAAGGGTGCAATTGTATCTACGGGAAAACCCTTTACCTTTTCAACTTCATCGTCCATCAATCTCTGTACAACGACATAGATGGATGTTATTTCATCAGCTACACATAGGTCAGTAAAAAGAAGTAATAGAGTTTTCCTCAAATTAACAGACAAAAAAGGCAACAATATGGTAATTGAAAAGGAGACATTAAATCTAACTTAACACTACTAAACATTCAATACTAGTAGGTCTTCTATGCTATACGATCATGATTTACAGCTAATACATCACATTATTACTCGAAATCTTTTTATTTTGTGGACAATAATCTTAGTAACCAAGAAAATATAGAGACGACAGCAATTTTAACAGGGTGTACCACACTCTCAGGAATATTGAGCACTAATTGACACATGAAGGCTCCATCTTACTCTGATGCTTTCTTGAAAAGACAGTGGAAGCTCCTTGGAGTAACTTTCCGAAAGTTTAAAGTACAAAACAATGCTCATTCCTTCACCATCAGTTTCTCCTTGAAAAAGTGTGGCAGGATAGAGTGGAACCTAAATTCCGCAAAACAAAAAAGTATAAGAATATGCAGCCACAAATTGTTCTGTTGACAATACCATATTAACTAAAGGCAAAAAGATAAGTATTAGAATGGACCTACAAGAAATTCCTGTTGGAAATAGAACAATTAATAGCAATTATAGCATAAAGTATAACTAAATTTTAGCAATGTAGGAGTACCTGAACGTTTACAACAAGTATGGGAGGAAATTTCCCTGAGGAACTCATAACAGGAAGTTCCACAAAGCGAGCTATATGGTCTACTTTCCGTGGAGACAAGAAAACATCTACACCAAATGGGTAATATGCAGAATAATTAGGAGCGAAGTCCTTTTTCTTATCCCTGCATAACAACACCAAAGTCAAACACTATTTGTCTGAAACATCTTATTTTAACTTTAAAACTATATATGCATTTATTAACACATGGGTGAACATGCACTGTCAAACAAACTACAGACAAATCTTAATCTTACTTGAAATAATTTACTCCTCGAACTTTAAAAGTGGCTGCGTCAATTTGTGACCAACAATCGAGCATTTTCTTCTCAATTGGACAAAAGGGTACTTGAGAACCTGCAACTGGTCTTTGTAGAAGTTTCTTTGAGGAGACTGAAAACAAGAAAAGGGAACGTAAAATAAGAATTACAGCAATTGTATTTTCTCAAATCGCATCACAAGATAGATGCATTCTCCTGGAAAATGCAATTTACTAAATTATCTTTTGCAATGTAATTACAAATTAACTCTACACGCTATATAAAAAAATAAATGTTCTTCCTTCCAGCTATTAGCTAGACACAAAAAACTCTTAAAAGATACTTAAACTAATGTTAAGATAAAATGAACCATGGAGTCACAAGAAAACTGTTTCAAGAATTTCAACTCACATAGAGTAGCATTCCCGTGTCCTTCTTTCCATTTAAAGGAAACCTTTGTAGGAGTCTTCTTCCTTGCATTAGGAGGACTAGAACTTGATGATCTTCTCTTTTCAATGGAAGGAATGGTAGATGCAAGACATGGCAAACAATTGTTCGGAAGAATCCCACAGTTATCCAAAAGTCCATCATCCTTGTTGGAGTTCGCGTCAACCGAGGAAATTTCATCAAGGAACACAGGCTCACGGGGAGAATCAATGACATCTACACCAGAATATTGAACACCTGAGCTTCTGGAAGCCTCAGACATATTTGCAAAATTTCCTGCCTGTAATTCCTGTTTCTGAATTTGATCTGTGGAAACTCCATGGTTGCCATTTCTTGAAGATGGAAAACTTAATACAGACCCTCCTTCAATCCCACTCAGAGATACAACATCTGCAGATATAAATTGTCTTAATAATCATTTTTAAGGGTAATAGTATCTAAAAATCACTAAGTAGGAAGCAAAATATAAATAAATTTAAAAACGGAAAATTATACCATCAGGAACACTCTGGTAATCATCATCACAGTCAGAGTCAAATACTGCAACCGAATCAAACCATGCCTCTTCTATACTTCCTGTTGCTGTTGCCACACATTAAAATTCCAAAAACACGTTAGCAATGATAAAAGCCAAACTAAAGCTTGCCAGGATTTCAGAAGAAAAAAAATGGTTTATGCAGTAGCTGTAATAAACTAGATGTTATATGGTATGCTTATCAAAATAACTAAATAAGCAATCACCCATAGAAGAAACAGATCAACATGGCCAGAGAGCTGAAATATTCCATTGAATTACTTTTCAATAAAGGTGACCTGGGTCTGAAATGATATCCGTAATGACAGAAATTAACAAGTATATTCAGTTCCCCTTTCAGAATTAACATTAATTTGCTTCAAATAGTAAAACTCATGCAATTGTAAGTACTCATGTCAGTAATAATATGGATCTAATTCCAGCAACTAATGCTAGTTTCATGAACTCGTTGATCAAGCCTAAAAGCGAAGCTGGAATGGGTAGAGGCATATCATAAATGCACAACTCACCAACTACGATTGTGCTCAACCACCTACGCATAGACATCATATCGGTATTACTGTTACCCACAAATTTCAACACCACTTTTCCAGCTGAAGTCTTACTACGTTTATCCTTAGTTCTAGTCCCAAAATTAAATTTCAACTCCTCCCTTCATAATGAAAATAGAAATAGTTTAGCTAAGCCTGCAAGTATGTCACAAAAACAAAAATATTCACAATGCTTTGGTTGCAAATCACAATAATTTGCACCAATTATTAACATACACTTCATCCTCCTATAAACCATTTCTTCGCTTAGCTTCAGCCGCAACTTCAGATTTCCTATACCCATCCTTTACACGCAAAGTGACCAGCTTCACCAACAACATTTCCCAAAGTTCAAAACTCCAAGTCTCCAACTACCCGAAAAGTACCAAAACGATTCGCAAACTCAACACAACAGAATTCTAAGTTTCCAACAAACAACAAAAATTGCAATTCAAAACAAAAGAAAACGCCAAACATATGTCTGCTCTCTCATTTGCAGCCTTCACTCCAGATAATCCTTTCACAGAAATGCAACCCAGAAGACCAAACAAAAGATTAAAAAAAAAAGGATGCAGTAAAATATCAACCTTGGAAAGTGGGGTTGGCAAAGGAACAATCAGGCAACCCTGCCCCATCAACCTTCTCCAATGATCCCTTACACAACCGTGAAGTAACTTTTCTCCTGAGTCCCTCTCTCCTCCTCTTCCTGGTTTTCTTCTTGGAAGAGCTCAACCTCCCTCCCACGCACCCTTGTGGAGTTGAAACACACGCTCCCATATGATCAACACCTTTGTCTCAGATCCCTCACCACCACCACCACCACCAACAACAACAACAAGACCAACACCCCAGAAAGTTCTGTCATATAGACACCATGATAAGGAAAACAGCATAAACTAGAAAAAGAAAAATGAGCAAACAAAAGGAGCAGTTGAAGAAGCTACCGGCTGAGGCTTTTTGTTGAAGTTACAAGAAAGCCTTCCACTTTCTTTGCGCCCATATCATAATGAAACCAATAAATAAGCTACCCCAGAGAAACAGAACACGAAAAATGAAAACAATAAAAAAAAAAGTCAAAATTTTCATCCTTATGATGATTCTAAGAAAATAATAATAGAAATAATAGAGTACAGTAAGGGTAGTTGTTGTAGTTGGCAGGAGCGTGGGGGTCCCTTGTGGCACGTGGCGTAAGATAATTAGGCGAACGTGTGGAAGAGTGGTACAGAATGCAGCGATAGTGGATCAAAATCTACGTTGTTGCTTGCTACTGTTCTTTTGGCGTTTATCTGACGTCGTTTCACACACTCATGTAAAGTTCTCAGTATCTTTATCCACCTCCGTATATTGCGTGTAGTCAATCCAAATCTGTGTTTGTAGAGAAAATCAAAGCTCACTGCGTTGAGACACAAACATTCATATTAGTACCTTTTTCCTCAATCACACCATCAACATGGGTCCCCTCAAGCTCAGGTTTTTATCATATATGTGCTGGATATGAATCACATTTAGATCTCTACCACCCCTTTTATCACTCTTTCTTTTTCCTTTCAAATTCTTAATTTTTATGCATCAAACAAACATCTGTGACATTCTTCTTAACCTCTTGTTTCTTTCTGCTAAAAACTAATGATTAATTTGTGGAGATTCCAAGCACCAACATTTCTCATAATCGACATTTTTAGCCACATGTTTGATTAATTAATTTTGTATGACATTGTTTGGACTTTTGTAGAAAATATCTCACTAAGTGATTCACAAGATCAAACTCATGACAGTGTTACTGTAGGAACATGTTACAGTCACCACTTGAATTGTTTGTGGCAATGCTATATTACAGGAGAGAGAAATGAGGAAGCTTTCTCTTCAAAAAGATAGGCCAAATGTCATTATCATTCCAATTCTTAATTAGGACAAATGGGTTATGTTTGGGGACAAATAAACCCCTCCTTAAGATTTCCTAATGAATCTTCACCAAACCAATAATGATATCTAGTTCCATGGTGACTATAGCCACTGTTTATCTTAATGTTCAATCATTATTATGACTATGAATCAATTTGATAAAGCAAGTTCCCCGAAAGAATATGGAAATTTTGAAGATGGAGACATTTTTATTGTCAATTTGGAAACTTCACTATTCCAAGTACACGGTTTCTGTTGGATAAAATGGGGGGAAATGTCAAAAAAAACTTCAACTTCAATTTTCTATTCATTTTAGTTTGTCCCTATCTGCAATGGTGTGTTATCATTTAACTCCTTCTAATGCTTTTTTTTTAATTTATTTTTCTTTCTCTTGACTGATCTCATCGTTGATAAAATCTTATATATTTCACATTTCATAAGTTATATATAAATGAAGAAATTGATTACCTAAAGTTTAATATTAACATGTTGTATGTGATAATGATTAGGTTGGTAGAACAGAAGTTAGGTGTATAAGAAATTCAAAATATGATAAGGACTTCCAATATATTTAAAGAAAAGGGAATGCAGCCTTTATAATTTTTCTTTTCTCAAGGGAAATTTGATGAATCTTTCCATCATTACTTTGGGAAAAAGAACACACTTTTAGGTCAAAAAATATCACTCATGATTAAATTTAAGTTAATTAAATATGCTACAACAAAACTGCGTATAATACGTATTTTATATATATATATATATATATAAATTATTTAGGACCTCTCTCTACCACTTGATAGTTAATTATCATTCACAATAAATAAAAGCTAGTTATAATTTTAAGCCAGGCTTATTAGGAATTTAACTTTTAAAGTAATCGCAAAAAAACAGCCAGAAGTTGTGTACTTGGTTTAAGAAAAGCAATGAACATAAATAGAAAACAAGTTTTGAAAAAATGCTAAGTGAAATTTTAAATTCTTTAATATAAAAGAAACATGGAAAAAAAAGAGGAGAGGGGAAAAAAGAATATTCTTTTTCTATTTGCTTAAATAGAAACAAAATAGAAATGATTTTTTTAATGAGTTTGATAGTAAGAAAGTAAGCAAGTGTAGAGTAACATAAATACATGAAAAGGATAAAAAAAAAGTAATAAAATAAGAGAAATATTGTGAATGGAAATAATGAGAGATAGGGTAGATTCTAAGATGTTTAATTTAGGAAAAGTAAAAATATAAGATAATAGATTTTGATATAAACTTCTATTTTTCCTCACCCTCTATTCTATATCTACTGTGTTTCAAATTCTACCAAATAGAGTGTACAATTAATATCGTCTTGAATTTCAATTTCGTTTTCTAGTATATTTGCTCAAATAGTTTTTTCAAATCATTAAAATATATTATTCAAATAAATTATTATTATTTTTTATATTTTTTGTTTTTTTTTTCCTTTTTACAACTCAATTTGACATCTAATGGAAAATTATTCATAAAACTAAGAAAAACACACAAAAAAAAAACTAAATTAATTTTAAGGTAAAAAATAAAAATAGAAGATATTTACGAAAAATCACATAAATATTAATAAAATATTTACAAATTCGATTATAAAAATTAGAATTGATTGTGCTTACATAATTTAAATAATATAAATGATAGTATAAATTATGAATATTTATAATTTATAATTTTTATATTATTAATATGTTTTATATTAAAATAAAATAAAATAATAAATAAAACTGAATAAGTTAATTTAATATTTATTAATATATTTTTTATATTACAGAAAAATAGTTAAAATATAAAATACTAAAATAAAAAAAAATTAATATTTTATTATAGTTACATTTTATATTATAATAAAATAAATAAATAATAAATAATAAATAATAAATAAAATAAATTAATTGAAATTTTAATATATTTTATTTTTAATGATGATGAGAAAAGGGAAGGGGACCTCTCTCATATTCAGCAAAAGAGGAGAAAGGGGAATGTAGTGATTGATGTGCTTTCTAGGAGACATGCATATGCATTGTTGTTTGTGCATGAAATCAAATTGTTTGATCATGAATTTTGATAAACATGTATGTGAATGATGTGATCTTGTGGAAGTTAATATAATTTTTGAATTTTTTTTTTATAATTTATATTATATTTTTAATTAAGTGGTTGAATCATCACATAAAAGATAAAAGAAAAGTTAACGTCATAGTGTCAATATGAAAAGAGAGTTTTTTTAAGTAATTTATTCTCTTTTTCTTAATCTTCTATCTCTTTATGATAGGACATGATTTTTTCTTAATGAAATTAAGATTAATTATATATTATAAAATATATTTATAATGATGATTATGTTTTCTTTAAGTTGGATTGATTGACTATTATCTTGACATTCTCATTTCAAACCATTTTAAAAAACTCAAACTCTAGAAGTTATAATATGGGAATTCAGATAAGAGAAATTAAATTTAAATTTGTTTGTTTTACAAGTTGGTAATGGTCTTGATTTAGAAAAATTGTCAGTTTCAATACGAAATAGATTTTTATAATTTCATTGAATTGAATAAATGAATTAGTTTAAACATTTAAAAAATTTCATTTGTATTGATTTGAACTAATATGTGAGATTGAATTATGTGCAAATGATTTAGTCTATGTTTTCATGTTTAATGTTTGAAGTTTGAGATTTGATAGATGTTGTGAATGTTAAATTGCTAGTGGTGTATAGTTTTATAAAATTTTGAAATAGAATTTTTTTTTGCATAATTTGCTAGGCAGATCTCAAAAGTTGTCCAATATATTTGAGGTATTGTTGAAATGACAAAATATTGAAAAAATATTGAGCAAAATTCCTCTAGTCACGTGACAGATAAAAAGTCTCTTAAGATTGAGTACACTACAAGAAAATCATAAAATAGAAATCAATTTTTAGAGACTAAAATAATTAGTTGCAATAGGAACTAAAATAGAAACCATTTTAGAAACTAAAAAAAATTGGTTTCTAAATTAGTTTATATTCTTTTCTATTATTGTTAAATAGTTTCTAAATTGGTATCTAATTAGCAACTAAGGTTTTAACTACCAATTATTTAGTTTCTAAATTTGGTTTTTGCTAATTAGTGATTTTCTTATAGTGGTATGACAAATTTACAATTTTGCTTAATCAAACAAATATATGAATCTATTTTTTTTAATGTTACATTTAATGCTTGAAATTAATTATTTAGTGATAATATGAGTTTTAAAATTGAATTGTGTTGAACTTACATAAATGAGTTTTAAAATTGAATTGTGTTGAACTTACATAAATGATGATTATTTAAGTGGTGGTTTGGGTAAGATGTAATATGCGTTGAGTAATGGATTCATTAATGAAATTTAGATTTCTCTAAATTCCAAATCAAATCACTTATATGATTTTAATTGTGAAAAGATGATAGAGATACTAGTTAGGTACATACGACAAAATACTGTGACTACATATTACTTGAAATTTATTTTAATTCTTAGAGTTTTTTTTAAGGTGAAATTAAGAATGTGATTGATTGAATAATACATAATCAAACATGTATGAATCTTATATATAACAAAGTTGATATAATATTTTTAAATATTATTATTTATATTTATAAATTATATTTTCATATTAACTTTAAAAATAAAAAAATGCATGTTATATTTTGTATTTATTATCAGTAAATATGTACTAACTATTGGACATATCAAGGATCCTAATTTAAAGTGTTTGATGAAGCTATGTATTGAAGTCTTGAGTGAAGACTTTGTGCCTTATTGTCTAGGTAGCTTAGGTTTTGTTTTGATTGTCTTGATTTATCTTTTACCTTGAGTAATGATGAAGGGTCCAAGAACCAAATCATTTTCAATTGGTTAGATTGTTTTTTAATTAGTTAAAAAGATTTTCAACTGATTAAAAATGTTTTCAATTGGTTTAAATTTTGTTTTTTGAAAAGTTGTAGTTTTAATTGATTAAAATTGTTTTCAACTAGTTATAGTTTTCTTTACTTGAAAGGTGCAATTTTCCAATCTGTTATTTTGTAAATCAATTGATTGAAAATTATGAAATGTTTTAGATTTTTCTGTAATGTGTTTTACCTCTAAAAAATCATATTTTAATATGAAAGATATCAAGTATTTTTAGTTTAAACACTTTCCTTTTAAGAAAAATCAATTTTGAAACAAACTGGGTGTTTTAAGTAAAATCAACCGATTATTTTGATTTTTAACTAGTTGATTTTCTTAACAGTACCCTATTCTGTTTTAAAACAGTTTCTATTTTAACTCCTGCAAAAGGGTGAGTTTGTTTTCTAAAAAAGGTTTTGAGAATTGTTTACATACAACATACTTTTACATTTTGAGAGAATCAAGAGTGAGTTGTTTTTGGAGAAAATTAGTCTTTGTTAATCTTTGAGTGTTCTTGGTGCCTAATTTTCATCATTCACTTAAGGTCAAAGGTTATTCAAAGTGTTGTTGTAAATTGGGAGATCCTTTTGAGTTTCTTGATTCATAGTTAAGGTGAATTCGTTCCTTTTCATAACTGTGTTTTAATTTTGTGTTTTTAAGTGTCAAGATAGAGTTTCCTGGTGGGTATCACAGTTGTAACAGGGTGTTGCAGTGTGTGGTTTAGTTCTTATAGGGTTCAAGAATTGTTTTTTTTATCTTCTTTTGTAAAAAGAAATTGTTGATCTAGTGAATTTCATCTTGGTGTGAGGTTGGACTGGATGTAACTCAGTTTTGAGTGAACCAGTATAAATCTTGGTGTGCTTTAAACTTTCCTTATCACTACAATTTAATTTTCTGCATGATTGTTCTTACAGGTGTAAAAATCAATCGATTGTTTTTAAAATTAATCGGTTGTTTTTAAAATTAATCGGTTGTTTTTAAAATTAAACGGTTGTTTTTATCTACAAAGTTATTTTACTTTTTGGATTGGACAAAATTAATGTTCTAAGCAATTGTGTGTGAATCTATGTGTAATGGTTATGTGTGTATACATTTGCAATTTTTGAATAAAAAAGCTTCTTGAAAGTTGTGTTTGACTCTATTGGATTGTTAATTGATTCTTGAAAGCTGAAATATTTTCTGTCCTTTGCCAAAACCGAAAAAAAACAATCTATTATTTTGAAGTTTAACTTGTTAATATTTTTCCTGATACTATAACCAGAAAATCAATCAGTTGTTTTCAGGTTTAATCAATTGATTTTTCTTTGTTACTAAAATTAGAAAAACAATAAGTTGTTTTTAAAGATAATTTATTGAAATTGATTATGAAATTTGTTTCTTAAAAATAGATTCAAATATTTTATAAGTGAAATTGATTTACAAGTTTGTGTATTCTGATTTATGTGCCTAGAATTTTTTTAATCAATTATTTTTAATAATAACCGTGTTTTTTTTTTCTGAATCAATGTTCTTTTAGAAAATTTCAATCTTTTAATCAATTGATTTTCTGTCAGGATTGACTAAACTAGCTTTTGCGAAAATCTACCTAAGTACAATCCCCCAATTAATTTAACATGTTAAGCTTCTTGTATATTTATTACCATCATGTAAAATGTTCATTTTTTTTATCCATGTTGTAAACTAATCTTTTGCAAGTAGATCACACTTAGTGCAAATTGGTTATGGAAGGCTATTATGTTTTGGTGTTGCAGAAAAACAGGAAGGAATAACAAGAATACAGTGTTGTAATATATCAAGCTAACACAAATAGGGAGCTCCTACGTGTTCAAAGTTGTATTCATCTATAAAATTTGTTAAAGATGAGTCTAGTTATAAGTTTCTGGTACAGGGTCCAACAAATGAATGGTGATATTACATTTGTGTTGTTTAAGTAATTACAGCTTCCTGTAATTGATAAGTAGGGTGGATCACCTATTTATGAAGATTATTACTTTTAGGTATTCGGGTTGTTGAGGTTTGAGGTTTTTGTAATTGCTCTCTTGCTAGTGTATGTTTGTCTAGTGTCTTTAGACAGTAAGAGATTTTGGTTGGAAGAGAAACTCATCATCCCTATGTTAAAGGGAGATTCAAGGTTGATAAGTCTTTTTCACTTTTTGTAAAGGGTTTGAACATCTCTTCCATGTCCATTTTATTAAATTCATTTTTTGTTAATAAAAAATGTATTAACATATAAGCATACATATTTTCATAATAAAAATAGAATGTATACATTTATTTCTCTTTTATTACACACATATATATTAGAAAAAACTTACACTACAAGAAAATTGGGATTTACAGACGAAAGTAAATCCGTCGGGAAGAATGAATTATCAACAAACCCAAATGTTTTAAAAAAAGGTATAAACACGTTTTTCGTTTGTGTTAGGTGTCGTTGATCCTATTTGTCATACATTATCGACGAACCAGACAGATGGACCTAATTTTTAAAATAAAAAAAGTTAAAATATTGATGTATAAACATGTTTCTCCTTTTGGTTGGGTGACATGGATTCCATTTGTTGTAATGTATCGACGGGTCAATCGATGAATCTTTAATATGTTCAAGAAAATGAGGACTAGAACATTTCTTTTTCACTTTCCTCAAATTCACGAACCCTAAAATTTGACTTATTCTTCTTCCCCCATTTCTGAGTCGTGACACCATCAACACACACTTCATTCTCGAAGTCAAAATCCCAATACTTGTCAATCCTAACCCTATTTGGCATTGCCTTCTCACACTAAAATCTCGTGGGAGAAGATTGAAACACAATTGGAGTTGACCGCTGGGTCTGAAAATTTTATTGTATTTTCGTGCGTATTGTGGCAGAATATCAAAGGTATGTTGATTGCATTGAGTTACCCGTTAAAAAGTTAGGGTTTTCAAATTCTCGTTGTATGTTTGTGAAATTGTAATATATATTGTCAAGTGTTCTTTGGAGGTTGATTCAAAAGTTTTGAAAAACCTTCGTTGGTTTTTTTCTGTAAGAACGTGACTCTAAGCCTAGTTGCGTCTTTTCCATGTATTTTTTTTGTTAATTGGGTCATGTTCTTTCTGTTTGACTGATAAGGAGAATTTTGTTTTATCCTTTAAATTTCCATTTGATTTTTGTTTTTCTTCATTTTTGTAGTTTTATCTAATTTTGTGTAATGTGTTGACTTGATTTTTTTTTTGGTGCCTGAACTATGAATGCTCCAGTATAATGTTGATAACTACATAGATAAGAAATATTCATTAATTTGAAAGCTTCACACAAAATATTTTTAAATAGCTTGTTTTTCAAATTTTTTAGGAAGAAAAAAACTATTAAAAACAAAATTCAAAAATTGGTGAGGAAGAGTTGGTTCATTTTTATCAACATTGAAAATTATTTCTTTTTTATTCCAAATATAATAGCTATGTAAATAGATGTTAAGTGTATTAGTGAAATTTGATTAAACTTAATTTGACTGTTGAATATTGGATACCTATGTGAGGGAGCATGTTATAAGAATAAGTTTCTTAATGTCAAGATGAATTGTTGTTAAAACAAATTCATAATTTATCATATATGTACATGCACTTAATCATATTTTTAATAGTTAATTTTGTAATTATTAGTTATAACAAAACAAAACAAATGTTACTCTGTCAAAACAAAACAAAACAATATAGCTTCACATGGAAGCATATCTTATTATACATATTTATTTTCTTTTTGATATGAGCAATACTAGCATAGTTTTAAGGTAACATATTTTAAATTATTCCTTTGACGTATAATACAATATGCATATGTCAAAATGAAAGAGTTAATAGGTAGGTTTCTATTTAAAGAAAACTCATTGTTCATGTGCTTAAAGTTTACTAGGTAGTTTTGCGTTATACATTTGATATGTGAACATCAACTCGTCTGATTGTTATAGGTGAAAGTTTAGTGGAGGCCAGAGCATGAGGAGAAAATTAAGAAAAAATTCAACACTAAAGCATCTCATAGACTATCTGAGATGTTTAGAGATGTTAGGATTGTTGGGGAAAGGCTTGAATGTCTTGGGGAGCATGTTTGGAATAGGTTGTTAGGACATCGGAATTCTTCAATGTATCAAAACAAATATGCTACAATAACAAAATATAGGTCTTTTAAAATGGGTGGAAGCCTGTACACAGGTGGCTCCATTCCCACTCATGAACATGTTATTAGTATGATAAACACTTTAATTGTTTATGTTATCATTATACTAGGTTTTAAAATTTTTATTTATACGTCATGTTTATAATTGCAAAATGTGTTACATGAATAGGAGTTTGGTCGAGCCATTTTTTTTAGGTGTTCAACAAACCCATATCCAAAAGGATATTGGTCAGTTTGTTGATGAAAGGTCTAGGAAGACACATGTAAGTAACTTTTACTATTAACATTATTTTTATTCTGAAATTTAAATGTTGGTTTATTTCTTTTACTATTAATAATTATTTATTTCTTATTAACAACAAGACTTTGAAACTAGACTTTCCAGGTGAGATTTGAGATTGGATCCTGTGTTGATAATTCAGAAGAGGTTAACCTTCTTGATCCTGTACAAGACGATATCATTAAGACTCAGTGTTGGGTTGACATTATTGAGAGAGAAAATAAGGGAAGACTTTATGGGGCAGGAAAAATTGGTACAAGTTATAAAGGTGGAAATGGTACCTTGAAGCAAC
>Ga0123342_1000835_pt1 | contig 50513 bp, 29 predicted proteins | sample Turbeawhitnodule_FD_89960 | JGI IMG/M metagenome (GOLD analysis project Ga0123342, IMG submission 89960) | Root nodule microbial communities of legume samples collected from Mexico - Turtle bean Mexico white nodule | ecosystem: Host-associated > Plants > Roots > Nodule | place: Mexico: Nepantla...
CGACGACCGAGTCCCGAGTGCCGAAAGATAAGCAGAAGGAAGAGAAGGATCCCAGTTCATCACTCAGCCACCTGCCCGACCGAAGGAAGGAGAAGAAGACTTCAACAGTTCTCTGCGTCCCATCTCCCTAGCAGGAACATAAAATATATATATATATATATATATATATATATATATTCTAAAATATTTTTATTTACAATCGAGATGTGATCTTCAAAAATAAAATTTGAGCCCAGTGTATTAATAAATAGCGTGGTTGCTTGTTGGAATATTGGAGTTTCTACATTTTGTAAAGTCAATAAATTTTTGAATGAGCATTTATAGGTTCATTTTGATGACAGGAATATTCATATTATATATGTTTATTAAAGTCTTGTTAATAATTTTTGTATTAATACTAAGATTTAAAAACATCTATAAATATAAAAATTTATTTGTATAAGTTCATTTGTACAATTTTTTTATTTTACACCTTTTTAAAATTTAATTTTAATATATAAGTTATTTTTAAGTTAAAAACTTATTTTTTTTTAAGAGTTTATTTAGAAAATATACATGCAAATTTTAGATGACTTGTTTGGTAGAAGTGCCAAATTGATCAAAGAAAAGGAGGGAAGATAAATTTTAATTGGATTTTAAAAAATTCAATAATGTTGTATTATAATTAAAAATAAATTTATAATAAAAAAATATCTAAATTATTGAAATTTTATATTTTATATTTTTTAATTTTAATGTTTAAAATTTTGATCTTAAAATTAATATTTTTAAAATCAATTTTAATTTCAAAGTAATTTAAAATTAATATAAATTTCTTAAGATATGTTTAATATTGGGTTAGCACAACAGTTTCTATGCAAATTTTTCTTTTAAAAAAACGCTTATTAAAAATTGAAAAACAACATATACAACATTTTTATTTAATTTTCCTTTATGTTCTTACTAAAACAAAAAATATTACACATGACATTATATAGAAAAGTTAATGAATAATATATACACTCACTTCCATTTGTATTTATTTTTCTATTTTCTATGTTCATAATGCTAATAATTATAAAATTTAATTACGTGGAAATATATATTAAAAATATGAGTTTTATATAAAAGTATTTTATATTAAATATCCTTACTCTTTATTTTTTTATCATATCATATTTTATTTTTTTTAATAGAATTTGAAGATTACTAATTTGTTTCTTTGTGTTTTCAAATATTTAAATATTTTCAATATTTATTTGTTATCTTTATAAATTATTTTAGATTACGATTTAGATTTTATTTAAAAGCATACCGCATTAAACTTAGTATCAAATTAATTTATAAACATTAAAATTGTTTTCTTTTAATATATATATAATTATTTAATTTTGTTTAGGAAATATGAATTTTAATTTAATTATAACCTAATTATTTAATGGAGGAGACACTGTTCTCACATTGGTTCTATATGTAGTGATTGATTTATTATTGTATTGAAGAAACCAAAACTAGCGTTGAACGAAAATTGACACAGACACTACTTCATTTCTGCTGTACCTCACTTTCAAAGATCAAAATAACCTGCACTTTGTGTATATCATTGTCGTTTTCTGAATACAATTTTTTAACAAACACAAGCACTGTTCTTGGCTAACTTCTTAAGAAAATAATTTTAGAGTCTAATAAACAAGTAATTTTGTAAAAAAGTTTTGACACTCTATATTTTATCCATGTAAAGAAACTACATTCTTACATCATAAAAAAGTTCAATGCATGCTTCACTCATTCATATAACTTGATCCCTATAACAAAATTAAACTACAACACAGAGTTTCATTCTTTTAGAACTATTCTAAATTTTACCCTCTTTCAACACTTAATTAATATTTTAATATTAAATTCCTTAAATACGAGTGTTTGGAAAAATTCTAAGTCATTAGATTAGGAATAAATTTATATAAAAAAATCAAGCTATGCCTTATCAATGTTCTTCTTCTTTATATATTCTTTATTACTTATTTATGATTTCTCATTTATATTTAACCTAACTAGTATTTACAGTGCTATACACACTCTTAAATAAACAGGTTTATGCTATTAACAATTAACTATAATTTTTTACCTAATACTTTCACAACCTGTTTCAATATATAACCTCTGATTAATGATATAAAGAAGGTTATTTTTATTATTTTTTTAACTGGTACAAGTTTTAAACAGAAAAATCAAGTTATAGACTGGTACTAATCAATATATCACTTCTCTTTTTTACCTAATAATAAACTTTCAAAAACTTGTCAGTATGCACTGCAACAATTTAGCTTTTCAGGAGCTGCAAAATATTAAAAAAAAAATGCTCTTGTTTACTAGAGTCATCTTGTTTTGGGTGGCTAGCTCAAAATGCAGTATCAATGGATGAAATGAAAGACTTTTACTCAGCAATGCATAAAAAAAAAAAATCAATAAATAATGAAAATGAATGACTCTCATCAATCTGATCCTGTAGTAGTTTTCTGTTGAAACAGGAAAATCCCCTCATCTGGTAGAACCAACAGTTTCAGTGTTAAACTAGGAATAAATATATATACATATAGTTTCACTACATAGTACAAATAACCATTGAGAGTGCTAAACAAATAGTAAGGTAACAAAAGCTTCTGGTTATTCCAACGAATAACCAAACTCTCTGGAAGTTGTTGGATAAAAAAGCCACAAGACTGCATAAACCAAATAATTTGCTTAAACAAGATTAGTACATTATAGTTAATTACATATTAGCGTACCTTGAAAGCTTGAAAAGCTTATCCTTAGTTGAGAGTTTTGGTTGAAGTTGTGGGAGCAGCATATCGAGCTGAGAATCTGCGATGTGAAGATTCTTCCTCGTCGTCCATGCAACCCTCATCGAAGTTTTGAGCGTAGCTTAAAGGGTCATACCCGAAACCACCAACGGGTTTGTAAGAACATTTTCTCTTTATTCTCCATGGAAGCTTCACTTTGAGACACCCCCAACACGAAAGCAACCCTGTTCTAGGAGATGATGAACAACCTTTCTCCATGAGCTTGAGAATGCTTCATGGAACGAAAGTACGAAAAATCAGTATCAAAGGCTTTTACGATGCCTTTCTTATTCTCTACTTTTTTTCTTGTGCTAGTGATTTTAGGTGAGTGGCAGAGAATATTATAATTCACCAAATAAGAAAACAGTCATTTTAAAATCCTCAGAATAATTGAAAAGCAAAGTAAAAGTATAGACCCATTAATTGAAGTTTTTTTTTCTAAAACAGTGATCAGATGATGATAAAAGAATATGTTGGAGATTCAACATCGACTAGAGATTATGACGTTTCATTGTATATAAGTGGGTACAAACTTCATCTCATAAGTCGTTTTTATGAGGTTGAGTTAGGTTTAAATATCACTTTTTAATATAATATTAGAACCATTTCGAGTCTATAATAACGAATGTTGGGTGGGTTTATCCGGTCACTTGCTATCGAATCGTTATTGAACCACTCATAATATGTTGTTGTCTCACGCACGAGCTGTCACTCTTGACGTGAAGGGTATGTTGGAGAGTTCACATCATCACCTAGAGACGAGGACATTTTCATTATATATAAGTGAGTACAAACCTCACTTATCAACTGGTTTTATGAGATTGAGTTAGGTCCACTTCAATAGAATAATACTTTTATACGCCAAAAAATCACTCCTTTTGACGTTTCGGAACGTAGAAAGGAATGCATGGTCAACTTTTGGAAGTGTAAGAAGTTAAGGCCTGAAATGAAAGTGGAAGAATATAAAAATTTGTCGTTTTGGATTGATTAGTTGTATGTAAAGAGAATCTAATGGTACAGTAAGGCTTTCATTGATGGAGTAAAACATGGTGGGGGCAGGAGAGTTAGGTGATGAATGAGGAAGTGAAAAAAATAGTCGACCCGAAACAGATAATTTCCCAGATTCAATCATGGGTTAATAATAGAGGACAGAGAATAGTGTGAATCATTTCTGAAAAGGGGATTCATGCAACTATGTTGTATTAAGTGTGATGATTATTATTATTGTAGCTCCAATCCAGAGTGGGGCAAAGATCTAGAGTAGGTTTGTGAAGAGAATATTTGCAGGAGACACAAGTTGTCCCTTAATCGTAGTGGCCATTACAGAATTGCGACGTTTACGAAATTATCATGTTATGTTCGTATGAATATGTATGGCTTGCATTTCCATTTTAAACTCCTGTGGGATAGTGAACCATTCATTAGTCCCAACATTTCAATCTGTGGCCCAGGTTTCCTGGACGGTAAGTTCCGACTGTTTCCTCTATTCAAAGATCCATGTCAAATATTTGCATTACATATTGTACTACCTAGATTTCGAACACCCGGATTGACTAATCAGTTTCTCTCTTTATCCCATCTCGCATCCCACAAATTAATTAACAACATCATTAAGCAAACATTACAGGATAATCGTACAAACAATTATCAAACAAATTGGACTCCATTCAACATAAAGTCCTGAGATCCATAACTATAACTATAAAGAGACATTCCTCCTCATAAACAAGACAATGAAATCCTAAACACGTGACACTTTTATTGTTGATGACTCTTTACAGCAAATGCACTGCGTTAACAGAAGTAATAATTGTTTCTAAGGACGAATATTGATCTCACAAGGAACAGTGAATTATCAAATACGATAATCGCTAAATATAAAACAGAACAATTAAAAAGAAGTGATTGTGTTGGTAATGATTAATAAGGAAGTAGACAAAGAATTAGTTGCTTCAAGTTGAAAAAATAGGGATTAGGTTTCATCTCTATCACTTTCATGTATTTTCATTAGCATGTTAATATTAGTTTCTTTGATTGAAATTTGTGCCCGTATAAAACTCATTTATATCGATTCCTCGCATATAAAATCATTAAGAAGGTTCCCTAACGATCCCTCGCATAATTATAATTATAAGAACAACTTAGAATCAAGTTCAGACGTTAATGTATTTCTAGCACTCAAATATGTTAAGTACTATTGTTTATATCAGAACCCTAAAAATACTTTCCAATCAAATTTAAGATTCTCAAATTTGTCACTGAAATTTAGAAACAAAACAACAATATCAATAATCAATCAAAAACTGAATATTATAATATATAAATATCATCTCAGTACATAAGAGTTCAAGCATATTACTTTCAATCTCAAATGATAGAATTAGTCATGCATACTTCTAACACCTTCCATTCTCCCAATTGGTTACAATTCACTCTATGGTGTTTTCCTCTCAATTTGGTACCCTAAGGTTGACCCTCTAGCCCCTTATTTAACCTATTTTTCTAGGGTTAGGTTGCTTCCTATGTCGCGATGATCGGCTAAGTGATAAAACATAAAAAATTAAAAAAAACCTAATTTGTCTGACGCATTCTTGCTCGAGTAAGGAATTCTCGCTTGAGCAAGAAAGGCGTCAATTTTTGAAAACTGTCTTTGAAGCATTCTCACTTGAGCGAGATACTCATGTTGCAAAATTGGCTTTTTCGGCGCTTTTCTCTATTCTGGGACAGTCCAACTTTCTCTTTTTAGCTCAAATCATTCTCCTTTATTCCAAATCTTCAATCTTCCCTATAAACCTGCAATTAACACCAAATGTTAGAATAAAATGTTCTTATTCAAATAAATATCATAAAAAATGTATAAAGATATAAATTCATTAATTAGAAATTATTTTATATGTAAATTAAAAATAAATCCTCATAAGTCCTTATATTTTAATATGAAATATTATTAAAATTAGACACTTATCAATTGTTAGGATAACATTGCATATAGGTCTGCTGAAAAGATCGAAAGAACGACAAGATAGAAGACAAAAAAACAGAAAGAAACGACTCGTCCGGTAAGAATATTTTGTAAGAACACAAAGAATAAACAATAAAAGTTAATTTAGATTATCAAAAGGGTAATAGGCTCATGAAATGGTAAAGTGTAACTAATACCCATACTCATTAAAAATGGACAATGGAGTAAAGAGCTAAGATAAAAATGATGGTGTTTATGTTATTTTCACTTTAAAGGAATAAAAAAACTTCTGTATAGTCTTCGACTAATTGCAGTGTGATCCTGAGAAAACAAATTCCAATGACTTTGTGTGTTGTAATTTTGACCATTCAAGAGATTTAATGGTCTCTATATATCCGAGTAAATTTAAATCACAGCTTGGTTTTTATAAATGATGGATACACATTTTCAACAACTATATTTAAGGACTATATATTGAATTATATTTCAACACTGCTATTCATTATTATTGTTCATAATAAAGAAGAGATCTTATAAAACTGACAGGTATTCCTTGCCTTAATCTCTGCTCATCCTCGTGCTCCTTAGGTTGATATTTGTTGCCATCTGCTGAAACTTCTGCAGTTGTCGAGGTGGGTTACTCAAGTCAGCAAGATGAAAGATATGCATGATAAATTATGAGTAATGAATTAACAATCCATCTTTATAAATCTCAACTTATTTATAATGTTTTAATGAATTTAAAAAAAATAAACTTAAATTAAGTCGATTCAATACTCTTGATCCTCATTTATCACTAATGCTTCTTTTCATGGACGCACAATAAAAACACGGTACACAACTTAATTTATGTGTCTGTGCATGTGACACAAATGTCCAATGGTTTCTAAACTCTTCAAGGGATGTGTTATTCATGCAACAGCTCATACAATTTGAGGCATGTTTTTACTGTAGAGTAAGTTTAACCAATTAAAGAGATTTTATGCGTACAACATTTTGTATGACTTTCTTTGTTATTCTCACTCTACACCATATCGTTTATGGAATCCTAGAGTCGTCTTTTTTTTTTCTTTCTCCCTTAATTATAAGAATGTATAAATTATTATATGAATAACATTTCTCTTAAAAAAAAGATTGGTATGACAAATTAGACCGACCAAATCCATAGTTTCTTAAGAAACCTCCTATATTAGACGAAAAGATTATTTAATCTTTAAAAAATATATTTTAGATCGTAGATTATAGAAAGTATTTCTAAATCTAGAAATATCTTTTGAATTCTATAATTCAGAATTATTATTTTTTACAAAATATGTCGAATTATAGAATGAAAGTATTTCCTGAAAAATCTTCAATAGAATATAAGCTAATTTTGGTAGTTTAAGAACTATAGGTGCTGGAAGAATCTACGAAGGTGGTGAAGGAAGAAAAAGTTATCACCCAATATATCTAAAGTTCGGTACATTAAATGGTTCAGTTATACGGGCTACAACAATTTCATCTCGACTGTTCCTCCATATTTTCTTCTCTCACTTCTATAAATTTTCATATTTCCAAAAATATCTCTCTATAATATTCCAGATTACATAATCCGGAAGCCTTTTTTTCAGATGCATGATTAGTCTGGATTACATAATCTAGAAGCCTTTTTAGCTTCTGAATTATGTAATCCAGAAATCTTTTCTCAAATGCATGGCCGGATTACATAATCCGAAAGCTACTCTATAGAAGTAACACAAGAAGGATAAAAAGATATTTTCAGGTTTTGTACGGAGGTGACAAAAGAACATATGGAGGTACAGGAAGAAACAATCTTTCATCTGTCACTGGTGTTAGATACATTCAGAGAAAAATAAAAGAACCGAGTCTGGCAACATGAGATGAACAAGATGGATTTTACTGGGCACTTAAAAGCAAATTAATTTTCCCCTTGTGATCGACCTTTAAACATAAAAGATACACTGTCATCATTTATCAGAAAAATTATAATAAACATCAAAATATCTAGATTGACACAATCAAATATAATTTTGCTAGCAAAGACATGCATAGCAAATCTAGCATAACCCATAGCAATCTTGAAAGCAGCAAATATTACTTTGATGTTAAATGGTCAGGCCATTATGTTCAAATTTTAAATATTTTGATTAAGTGAGCATACAACATATTGCATCAAGTGCCTCAAAACTACAGATTCAACTTCAGAAAACACATAATAATAAATGAAAGCAACACAAACACTCTATCCCAACCTCACAATTCACATAGAACTAGGTCCTTTTAGTTACACAAGCAAGCCCGTTTTGCACTTCAAATGAGAAGAACAATGATATCGCCAAAAGCAGTAGGTAGGGTGAATTTTGTCTTAAAAACATACTATATATAAAAGGATCACGCCTCATATTTGAGGTAATAAACAAGCAGCAAAACAGCTAACAAACATACAACCGATGATATCAGAAGCAATGTAGCACGACTGATAACATACAAAGCATACCTACCAACAGACATCCTACACCAGTCTGCTTATTCAAAACTGCTATTCACCAGAAATCTAAGAAAGTAGGAATATGACATATTTAAGTGGTGACACAAATTATAATTATTCTTTAAACTTTTACATGCCAAACTTTTGTTTGTCGCTGGAGATAAATAAACAGAGAACAGAAGTAGCATCATCCTTAGATGTTACTTGGCTGGCAAACTGTCTAAAAAATTGATGGAACACAAATTATAATTAAAAGAAAACAACCAGAATAGTATTAATATGTACAATATCTGAGTACACCATATAACTTAATTTGCTGACACAAATAGGTCAGAATTTTATCTCAATCAAATCATATTTGAGCTCCAAGATTTTTTATTTTTTGTATAGAACTAGGGAAAGCTAAGTTTCATTTTTTTGGGAGGGGGAAGTAACCAAATTGGCCTAGTCTTTTTCGTTTCACCATAAGAAAAAATTCAACAAAATCTACTTAAAATTCATCATCTACTCTTCCTACAAGTTAAAAATCTATAATCTGGACCAAGTGAGCAGAGGACACTAAGACAGAAGGACAACTAAATCTAAGTGCATAAATGGGAAGAGCTATTTAGTAGTGCATTGTATCCTACATATAGATTGCTTCCTATATATATATATATATATATATATATATATATATATATATATATATATCACAATTTAAAGATGATTTTATTGATAGTTTGGTACTGCAGAACTGAAGAGGGATCGACCAAACCATGTAGCCAGTAACCCAAGCAACACAACTTAATGAGTAGATTTTGCTGTTGCCATTGATGTTTTCTTCTGCATCTTGACTGTGTTTTTTTCTACCAAACTTCTCTTTACAAGTCCTTTGGAGTACAATTCATTCCATAACTTGGAAGCCTCCTCAGGAAATCCTTCACAACTAATGCCTTTTACAAGAATATTATAGGTAGATTCAGTAGGTTTACATCCATTTGCTACCATATAAGCAAGAAAATCAATGGCACGGCTGGTTTGCTGAGTTTTACATAGTCCCATCATTATTGAGTTATAAATGAATGCATTGGGTGTAATACCTAATCCTTCCAGATAATTAAAAAAAATTATGGCTTCATGAACCTTTCCTTTACGACTGAGCCCACCTACTACTGATGTGAAAGTAATTAGATTAGGCTTCATACCCTTACTGCACATCTCTTCCAACAGTTCTAGACCATGTTCAGTTTTTCCCACCTTTAAAAGCCCATCAATGATTGTACTGTAAGTAACTATATCAGGTTCAAGACCTTTTCTGCTCATCTCTTCAAAGAGTTCCACAGCACGCTCTGTTTTTCCAACTGTCAAAAGCCCATCGATCACTATATTGTAAGTTATTAAAGAAGAAAGGAATCCCTCGAAACTTAGTTGGTTCAGTATCTCAACAGCATCATCCACCTTCCCATCTTTGCATAATGCAGTTAGCAAAATATTATAGGTCACTATATCTGGGTAACATCCCCTGGATACCATTATTTCTAAGTACTCAATTGCTCTATCAACACTTTTCTCGTTACAAAACCCTTCAATCAATGGATTGTAACTTCTGGAATTAGGTGTACAACCATGCTTTGGCATCATCTCCAAGACATTGAGGGCTTTACCTAGTAAGCCTTTCTGGCAAAAGAATTTAATCAAGATATTGAAAGTAACAACACTTGGGGAACATCCTTTACGAAGCATGCTAGCCAATAGTTTCATAGCATCCATCCATCTTCCACCACTACACAAGCTATGCAAGATAATAGTATGAGAAATCACATCAGGATTACAACCATAGGATCGCAATTTGTTTAAAAATCTAATTGCTTCATCCAGCCTACCTTCATTGCATATCCCTTTTATAAGAACATTGTATGTAACCACATTAGGTTTGCATCCTTTGCTCATCATCTCAATTAACAGCTTCATTGACTGACCAACACCATTTTCTTTACAGGTTGCATCAATCAATTCAGTGTATGTAACTACATCTGGGTAACACTTGCTTTGCAGCTCTATGTCAGGTACTTCCATGGCCTGCTTCAATTTCATTCTATCACACAAGCTATGAAAAATTGTATCATAAGTATCAGCATTTGGAGCAACACTCATCCGATCCAAAACCCGCAAGGCTTCCTTTATCTCCCCTGATTTGCAATAACCACCAATCAGAAAATTGTAAATTGTTACATCAATAACTGCTCCAGACTCGTCCAGAATTCCCATTATTTGAGTTGCCTTCTTAGTCCTTCCAATCTTACAAAACTCATGAATTAAAGCAGTGCAAGCAATGACATCAGGCATACTGCCTTTGTTAGTCATATACTCAAGAAACTTAGAACCTTCTTCCAATTCCCCATTTTTAACCAACATGCGGAGATGATCATTCTCAGAATCCTCAAAACTCAGGGAAGAATTGACCCCATCTGGGGAGGATTCCATCCCATTTAAAGCACCTTTTCGGAATCTTTCAAAATGTTGCAGATTACCTTTCAAACCACAATTTTCATATTTGGAAACAGCAAACAAGCAATTGCCCAAATGCTTTCTAGAGCAGGTGCCATTAGGTTTTCTAATGTCAATAGCCCTAATATCACCAAGCAGAACAAATAGTTCAGATTTGCAGGCCATATTACATACTCTCACCGAATTGAATGAAGAGCCAATGTTATAGCTCTCTCAGTGGAAGTGTTTATATGAGCAAAACTGTATATTGGGTATCACCAAGTCCATCGCTTCGCCAACCTACAACACTTCGTATCCAAACTCCAATGCCACCAATTCCATTTTCACCAACTATCATAACCTGAAAAGGCTGAAATCACACATTTCATAATTGCAAAGTTAATATACTAAAGGCTAAGCATGCAATAAAAAAATTAAAAACGAGGCAAGTCAACAATGGAACCTAGTCATTTATCAAATCCGAACCTCTAATACAGTAAACAATCCAAAAAATCCAGTAAAAAATATATAAAGTTATTTAGAGAAATCCAAATTCATGACTTTGTAGAAGAAAACCTCAATATTTCAGAAACATAAACTTAGGCTAATCCCTGTTTCTATAGCAGACAATATCGATTCCCCTTGCCCAAGTCTCACTCTGCCCTCACCATTGTGCACATCAACTCAATCACACTCGTGAAAAAAAAAATCCCTAAACCTTCTCCAATCACTTAAAAACAGGAATATAGAGAAAGAGAGAAAGAGGCGCAGTGAAAAATAAGAACTAATAATAATTATGTGGAGAAAAGATGCGAACCCATTGTGCTCGTGAATAGAGATAGAGATAGATGAAATGTAACGTGGAAGCGCGTAGTTACATCGGTAGCGCGTGAAGGGTTTTTCAGTTCTTCTACGACGGAGGCTGCAGTGAGGTTCTACGACGGAGGGGTGTTACGACGCGCGAAAAGAATACGAAGATGAATATTTTATTAAGAAATTAAAATAAATAATTAAATGTAATATAATATTAAAATACCAAAAACATTTATTGACACATGTTATTTTCTTGAATACCTTGGTTTAAAATAAAATTATAGTGATTAAAACTATTTATATTTATTCTTTTACTTGTGTATATACTTTTGAATCACACCCATCAATATAGAAACACATGAGTAAATAAATGAATGAAAAGAGATTTTAATCTTAATATAAACAAAAGATAAAGTGGACTTGCATTAATATATTGAGGATAAATATGATAAAAAGAAAATGCTATCAGGTATTTGTTAGTTCAAGAAGCCTATGCTATAAGTTAATTTATCAAACATTTTTAATTTAGTTAAACAAGTTTTTTAAATAAGTTCCAAATTATTTTGAATATATTAAAATTAAAATCCTAGATTGCATATTTAAATACAAATCTTGTCTTTTTTTCTTTTTTTTACTTAAAAGCATGTTGTTGTTTTTAATGAAATATGTAATATCAATTATATTTTAAATTACTCTATGAGATCTTGCACCTTTTACATACTCATCTCTTACTTTCTATGGTAAAACAAAATATTTGTTTGGATGAACTTATTTATAAGCACTTATAAGAGAAGTATAAGAATAAACAAATAATAAACATTTTTATTAGTTAAGTGCATAATTTTGTAAAAATTATTTTCTACTAACCGCTTCAAAAAAAAATTAATTTAAACTAGACTGATCTTAACATAAAAGAAGATTATTTTTTTAAAATATTTATGGAAAAGTTTCCTCCAAAGACTCACATTGCACATAAAAATGTGTTGCTTATTTGATTTTAAAAATATCTACTATAAACTTAAAATAAGAAGATATTAGAAAATAAGAAGATATTAGGTTTTCTTAATCTCCAAGCCTTCATTGTGTGGAGGACGAAAACGAGAGAAGATGTGGTGTGTTGTTTTTTTCCGATTGAAAGTTTGGTTTTGCTTCTTTTATAAGCACATGGGTAAATGTTTTTCTAACTCAGAAGATGGCTTGATTTTTTATAGACTTAATTAAGGTTTCTTTTTTCTAATTATTAACATTTTTGTGACGGAAAAGTTTGTTCAAAGGTGGTGTTTTGTTTTGTTTTCGATTGAAATTTGGTTTTGTTTCTTTCAAGGATAGAGAGAAGTGTTTTGTTTTTTGAATAATTAAAACGTTTATTTTTGTACTGACAATAAGTTCTTTTTACTGTTTATTAAAAAAAATTATGCTTACTTTTTTATCAGAGATGGCAATCGTGTTTGTGTGTGAGACTGAAGCAAGAGAGGCCTTAGACTTAAACCAAGAGGTAAGACTCTAGGTTGTAAGTTTATCAAGTTTTAGTTATACACAATTTTTTTTATTTTTTTATTTTTTAATTGAGAAATCTGATCAAAGACGAAGATTGTGATTTGCTCTATGATTTTTCACACAAACTCATTTGTATTTTTATTATTAAAGTGTAACGCCTTATTTATGAGATTTAAATACCAAATCACAATTATATCTAATTAAATATATATATATATATATATATTAATTAGTCATACAATATTAGAGAAGTATTGTAGGTCAACCCGTTCCAATATTAAGCGGTTTGATTAAATCAAGACTCTGCAACTTCTAAATCTCCATATAGAATGGTTTGTTCTCCTTGATCAAAATAGGTGATCAATTCCTTTCCTTAGAATCGTACTTGAGAATTTCATGACTCATACGACTCAATACTCCACATAGATCTGCGTCGCATTTAGTCTATAAAATGCGGGTTGGATCTTGTATAGAAAATGTGAGTTGATTTTATTGGTACGTCCTACATGCGGGCTGTTCCGCGGACCTACCTGTCAACCCCCATAAGAAATATTTTTTTTAAATCAATGAAAACTAAAATTTTAAATATAGATTTATTTTTTGTTTATTAAGTTAAATTTATTATTTAGATAAATCAGGATATTATTCACACGACATATGCGTAATAAGATATGGGTAAAAAATATTATAATGATGTTCTGATTTTCAATGAAATTTGAAATTCAATCTACTAATAAATTCCCTAATGAAATATTTTATTAAATATATACACTTTTTTTAAGGTGATACATGTACACACGATTACTATTCTAATTTGAAAAATAATATATATATATATATATAATAATAATAATAATACTATATTTAAATTTTATTATAAAAAAAAATTAAGGTCTCACTATTACATTTAGCATTTGATGAAATATTGAAATTTAAATCTAAATAATCTATGCATTTTAGACAGACAAAAAATCATTATTAAATGTTAAAAAACCATTATCGAATTTTGTGAAGGTGTAATATATTATGGATTGAGGTAGTTTCTTCCTCAACCTCTATGTCTTTCTTCTTGCACCTCATACTTCAAAAAGTACTCAAATTGCCCTTTGACATTTTTCATTGAATGTTTTTTCTTTAATTTCGGAATGTGGAATTCAGAGACTTCCCAGATTATAGAATCTGAAAGTTAAAATTTGTATTCTGAATTGTAAAATATTCCAGATTACACAGTGTAGAATATAAATTTGTATTCTAGATTATAGAATTTGGAACGCATAATTTTAGAATTGTTTAGAATATGAGACTGCAAGACGAAATTATGGGGATATAGAAAAAAAGTTTAAAATTTTCAAATATGTGGGTTATGCGGGTCAACTAGCCACACCCCGCACTTGGCCCGCACGGGCTGCGAATTATGCGGGCAGGCCTAAGCGGGCCAGTGGGTTGAAATAGACAACTTGTCCCACATTTTTTCTCAGTGGGTTGTGGGTCTGCTTGTCTTACTTTGCCATCCGTATAAAGTATTTCAAAGTGTATCCCTGAAATTTAAAATATATACATATGATAAAACAAAATATAAAATAAAATTCTTCATCAACTCATAATGAAGTTCTATCACCTGAAATATTATATGCTCTCGTGTAATACACGATCTTCACATATAAAAACAAAACACAATAACATAAACAACATGGTAAACTAGTTATTTTTAAAACATCTAATGTAAATGTAACTTTAAAGAACAAACATCAATTTATCAATTCTCATACATTTTTCAAAGCAATCTAGTGTCTATAATAATTCATAATTCATATTTCTCATGTCAAACTTCTACTGACTAGCATACATAGACACTTCACTCTACTTCTGAAAGACTCGTGCATTGACTTAGACTCAAAGATCTCGTTTGTCATACTACCTCACCGTGAAATTCACACAGTTATACGCATAATAATCTCAATATCATATCACCTCTTATGACAGGGTTAATTCATGTTACCTGCAAGATCATATTGTATTTCAAACCGCAAACAAAATCATATGAATCTCCTTCAACTATCAACACCTGATAATTTTCATCTATATTATTCCAATATACCAGGAGAGTCATGATACCTCCTCTAGATGAATCCCTAGTCAATGTACCTCCTAACAATCTCAACATGATATTTCCTTTCTTGAAAATACGGTCTCTATCACATTTTTCATATCTCATATCACATCTAATCAAACCATTAAATCACACCAAAACTTAGCATTCAATCAAATCAAAGTTTATTCAAGAAAACACATAAATACATAAACTAAAAGATTTTCAATTAAATATATAATTAAAATTTCACATATAATTTAATTAAAACAATAAAATAGAAATGAATCAGTCTTTTAAAAGTAAAAATAAAAATTAGTTTTTTTTAGCTTGAGAGAAAATAGGCATCGTCTAAGCAAAAATTTGTCGCTTGAGCGAAAATAAACCTGATAGAACCCCAAAATTTACCCAATTTTTGCTTGAGCGAGAACCCTTCTTTTTTCACTCTATTTTCACTTGAGGAAAAATAGGTCTGTGAGCAACCCAAAATTCACTATCTCATTCTAGCTTGAACAAGGATCTTTCACTTGAACGAAAATCACTCGCTTAAGTGAAAAATACATACTAAAAGTTCATAAAAACTTATTCCCTTAATATTTTCACCAAAAAATTACATTCAAACCTCTATTTCATAAAACCTATCATATCAAAATAACATCACTTTGTTAAGAGTATTAGAGGTACTCTCATTTAGCTCTTATATCAACCTATATACTTAATTAATCATCAATTTCAATCAAATAACAAAATTCAAACAACTATTCATCAATTTTTACATTTCAAATGATTCATAATACCATTCAAACACATTCAAAAAAAATTATTCAAATCACAATCAACTTGTAAGTTTACCAAATCATCAAAATCTATCTTCTCAATACTTTTACTTTCAATCTCAAACAAAACACATTAATTAAAAAAAAATATTGGTTATGGTGTATTTTTTTATTTGAAGCTGAACAAAACCAAGACAGTGATTTTTTAGTTTGACACCGAAATAAAGGTAAGAGTTTAAGATGTTTTTAAAATTGAAGCAAATGGTTAAATCTATTTTTCCAGCACATATTATATACATTGTTTTGGACTTGAATGCATGTATACATGTTTACATTGTTGTTCTTGTCTTTATAATAATTTTTTTTATCTCATTTATACTAACCTGTTTTTGTGAGTTTAAGTGTCAACTGTGTTTGAATATAGTTTGTGGTTCTTGCATTGTTTTGGAGTTAGATGATTCTAAATCTTTTAATATAAGTATATTTTAACTAAGATTTGTATGGTGCTATATTCATTAAGTTGCTAATGTGTTAACTTTCTGATAATATAATTTATGCTTCTTAAACTTCTACTATATGTTTATTTTGTTTTACAAGAATTTGTATGGAGGTATAATCATTGACTTGCTAATTGCTAACCGTGTTTGAAAAAAAGTGTGATTCTTGCATGATTATGTTTTCATTATTTTAGTAAGCTTTTATTGTGGTAGTGTTTATATCATGAGACTCAATTTTCTTGGGTTGTTTTTTACATTATCATACTTTTATCAATTTCTTAGTGCATATATACATGTTTTAGAATTGGATGCATATATACATATATAGTTTGTTCTTGCCCTTATTGAAACTTTTGTTGTATTTTTTATACTAACATGTTTTTGTGAGTTTAGGTGCCAACAGTGTTGGAATATAATTTGTATTCTTACATTGTTTTGAACTTTGAAGGTTTTGAATCTTTTAATAGAAGTTTATTTTGCTTTGCTGCAATTTGTGATTATGTTTATATAAACATGGTCAAGAAGTTTGATCTTATAAAAGAAGGCATATAATATCTTTATACTCACTTTCTTTCAAATCAATTTGTGATTCATGCATTCTTTGAATTTTTTAATATAGGTTTATTTTGTTTTAAATATGTATCAGTAATGTATTTACAATGTTGTTGTATTTACTTGGACTATTGTGGTTGTGTTTATATTAACCTATATTTGTTTGTTTGAGACAAAAACATAGATAAGAGTTGTGATCTTTATAAAATTGAAGCAGGAGGCAAGAACAAATGTGTTAACTATCTTTTAATGCAGTTTGTGATTCTTTATCTATTTGTGAAAAATAGGAAAAAAAACATAAGAAAATTTTCATAGATATCGTTTGAAAAAGGTCATTTAGACAATAGTTTTATATAACAAGTATCAGACACTACTTCAAACTTCTAACATATTTACTTAAGTAAGTCATTTTTCAAATTTAGTTTAACAGTTATTCTCCCTCTTGAATTAACACAAATGATAATAACATGCAAAGTAAAATAGATAAGGAGAGAAGAAATACACATTATATTTCATAGCAAACGACATTCAGTTCTCAATCAACATATTAAGGTTCACTTGGCAAACTAATGTTGCAATGTACAATCGAGTATTATTTGGGATCTTAGCCACTCTTGGCTAACCCCTTGAGTATTCTTTGGGATTATAGTCACTCGTGACTAACCCATTGAATATTCTTTGACACTTAGTCACTCCTAGATAAACTGAGTACTCCTTCGAATTGGTTGACCTCGTAAGATTATTCTTTCAGCAAGCCACTTTTGACTCAATCCAAGTATTCTTTCAACAAGCCATTTTTGACTCAATCCAAGTATCTTTTTTAATAAGTCACTCATGGTTCAATGAGTGTTCTTTGTTGAACAACCAATTTTGGATAACATAAAACAATATGTAAGGCATGATCAATAGATCACTTGGTTTTGCCTACTAGGGAAAGATTGCGTCTTTCGACGATTATAAGGTTGAAGAGGTGTTTCCTAATTTGCTAGATGAACATTTATAGTGTTCTTTATGAAACTTTTGAGAGGCACAAAATATTTGGGCAACATTTCAACATAGTGCAATGTCCTTTCTACAATTCTTCTTCTTGAAAGATGTTGGAAGAATATAATCATTGCAAATTAATTTCTGGTCGTTGAGCAGCTTCACTCACTTGAATGTCCTTTCTGTGTCTAACAAACTTGATAGTGGATAATGCATTAAATGCATTCCATCCAATGTTAATTGTTCTTCTTCTTTGCATAACATCTTAGATAGCTAATAGTACTTACATTCAACTTTAATCAATGATCCATGGACTTTGACACTCCATGATATGATATGAGAAATCCAAGATTTTGACAAAATATAATGAATGAAAGATTGTGCTTAGCTACCAAATTTTAACATGAGATATTTCTGATATTCCTCATTAATAAATTGTGGTTCGACCTTATAAGATTGAAAGATGTTTGTTGTCGTGTTAGGAAAACCATGTAAGGAAAATCAATTATTTGGAGTTGTGGCCAATTCTCCTACAAAAGAAGCATTGAGGACATTTGCACCCACTGCATAAATGAAAGCCTACTGAAATAGACATCCATCAATAAAAAAAATTACAATAACCAACTAAGACAACAACAGTGGTTGATGGTCACAGAAGGTGACAAAAGGCGACAAGCGGCAACCGACGACAACAACCAATGGTAAATATACCGAACAACATATACGTATAACCGCTTTCTACAAAAATTCCTAGATTTTAGGGTTTTTTAGTTAGATGGATATTATTCTATTTAGGTGTGCCAAGAAAGAGACGACTAAGTAACTATACTTCAAGAAAGTTGTAGACAAATCTATAACGGCTCCACGAAAATAGGGATAGGGAAACTTCACGAAGAGGAGTGGGGTTAGAATTATAAAAAAAAAACTGACCCCACGGTGAAGGGGGGATTTTAGAACGCGAAGGAGAGATACAAGAAAACTAAACACTTTAACGTTTTCATCGACTTGATCATCGTAACGTATAAAGAGAATTTTTTTAGGCATTCGATCAAAGGTTTGGTAAGAAGATTTGGTGTCCACCGTAGGACAGGTAAAACTAATCATGTCAACCACAAAAACACTTAGAACACCAGTTACCAAAAGACATGGAGGATGCTCGCCAACAAACGTATGAAAAGGAAGAAGAGCCTTTCTTCCAACAAATCATTGAAACTATGCAGGCCCTCAAGCACGACAACGAGGAAGTGAACCGAAAAGCTCAGAAATTTCAAAAGGAGTGGGATCGTCTACATGAAGAGGCACGGGCTAATCGTGATGAATCCTGAGCTAATCAAGATCAATTTTAGAAAGAGGTAGATCGCTTCAGAAGGTTGATGGAGGACATAGTTTGGATGAATGAAGAGCTACAAAAAGCAAATGAGGGGTTGCAAAGAACCATGCATAGACAAGTGAGAAGGAACATGCGGACTCGTTCTCCCAACATGTCAGCAAGAGATAACCCCCTAGCGTTTTCACGGGCAATTATGGAGGAACTGATTCCGCCCCATTTCATCACACAAAAAATCACTCCTTTCTCCGGAGTGGCAGACCCAGAAGGACACCTAAAAGCCTTATGAGCCTAAATAGGGCGGGTCGGACGCAATGCGCTGCAAAATATTTGTGGGAACGCTCACAGGAATGACCCTTCAATAGTTCAGCGGGTTCCCGATGGGAGTGTTACGTCATTTCACGAGTTTTCCAAGGTATTCAAGGAGCAGCTCTCGACCAACAAGGTCGAGCCCCCCAGGCTGACGAATCTTTTGGACGTGAGGCAGCGAGATGGAGACTCTTTTAAAGAGTACCTTAACCATTTTTATGTGGTCTTGGTACACTTATAGAACTCGAACGAAGAGATGGTTGTGGATGCATTGGTGAAAGGACTTCGTGCTAGTCCCTTTAGCGACTCCTTGCTCCAAAACTGAGTTGAGTTAATGGCAGAGGTGCATGAACAGGCGACGATTCACTTTAAGGTGGAGGAGGCGATCAGGAGGAAGAGGGTCAACAAGCTAAAAAAACAAGGAATGTATAAGGAGAGCACATGCAGTCATTCAAAAAATATTGACACGTCCTCTAGAGGGCGAGCACGTAACCTACGTGGCTAAAAGGAGTGAAGTGAGAGAATAACGACCCAAACACGACTTGCCCCCACCTTACTTCAACACAACATTCAAGTCGCTATTAACTAAGGAAGATGTTGTGAATAAGCTACAATTCTCGAAGAAGACAGATCGCAGATTGGGGGCAAGAAAGGACACTTGGTGTGAGTTTCATCGAGCTCACGACCATGACACCGAAAGGTGCTTGGCTCTAAAGTATCAGCTCGCCAAGCTGGTTACAAAGGGGTTTTTGGTGAAATATCTACAAGATCTTAATATTGATCAAAAGGGTGAGGACCAGCCACGAGAGCACAACCATGAGACTCCCATATTTGGTGATTTTAACACTATAGTCGATGGTTTTTCAGGAGTGGGCTACTCTTCATCGAGTCAGAATCGTTATTCCAGCTCAGTTTTATCTTTGGAAACTCGGGTATTTCCTACTGTCCCTTCTCTCTTTTCTACTTCTGCAAATTTGGAGGATGTATACTCTCATGAAGACGACCATGTGGTGTTATCATTTATTATGATGGGGCTCAAAGTGCACTAGGTATTGATTGATTAACCAACGAAACTCAGTTGAAATAATGTTTTGGAACTCTTACATGGGACTCCAGATCCCCTCCAACCAGCTCAGACCGTTCGATGAATGCCTTATCGCTTTTACAAGAGATCAGGTTGAAGTTCGTGGATACCCGGAGCTACGCACCACCACCCCAGATGGTGAAGTAGCAACCACTAACTATCAAGTACATAGTTATTAATGAACCTTCATCCTACAAATTACTTCTCGGACGCCCGTCGTTGAAAAATTTGGGAGTGGCAGTGTCTAAGTCACACCTAAAACTAAAATTGCCTTCACCAGAGGGCAAGTTCATCAGAATGAAGGTGGAGTAGAAAATAGCTCGAAAATGTAATGAAAATAGCTTGAGAAGCCGGCACGAAACATATACAATTACAAATTTCACGGGAAAGACAAAGACGAAGACCAATTATGAAAGGCGACTCAAGATAGTAGGAGAGGTTAGCGAAATCGAGATCAATGGAAAGATTTTCAAACTAGGCGCGACGTTGTACGAGGAGTTGGAGAACAAATTGAAGGAAGTCCTACAAATGAACATGAACGCTTTTATGTGGTTGATTGCTGATATGCCCAGAATTAACTCTGACTTCTTCTGTCATCGCCTAAACCTGGAAGTCGGTAAGAAGCTAATTGCAGAAAGACATCGAAAGCACAACAAAGAAAAAAACAAGGGATAAAGGACGCGGTGGTTAATGGTGGTTTCACGACAGGGATAAGGGAGTAGGGAGGCAACAAAAGTATCGAGTAAAGAAAAGTGAGCATAAAAGTGGGAAACCACTCGTTCGAAGAAGAAGATGAAACGGTCGACCAAAGGCTTATCGATGTTTGACACGTGTAAAGTAACAACCATGATCGATGGTCTCGATTAGATTATGTCCTATCATGGGTCAAAATGGTAAATCCCTAATGAACAAAGAAGAGAAAATGTCCATTTGAATAAACCAATCAATGCAATGCAAGACTCGTGTAAAGGAGCATTTATGGTTGATGGCCCGAAAAGCTTATGTCTTGTTAAGATATGCTTGGGATGTGTGTAATAACCACCATTTGGCGCGAAGGGCCTTTTTGTGTCTGCATGCATAACCTTTTCGCCCAACTCCGCTCGACTAGAGGTTAAGGGGTTTTGTAGTGTTCGTTCAGTTTGGTTTGGTAATCGATTTATTATTATACTATAATGTGATGCATCACTTCGGTAAATATACTGAACAACATATAGTGTATAACCGTTTTCTACTAAAATGCTTAGATTTTAGGGTTTTTTAGTTAGACGAATATTATTCTATTTAGTTGTGCCAAGAAAGAGACAACTAAGTAACTATACTTCAAGGAAGTTATGGACGAATTTATAACGGCTCCATGAAAATAGGGACAGGACAACTTCACGAAGAGAAGTGAGGTTGGCATTATAAAAAGAAAACAGACCCCCACAATGAAGGGGGATTTTATAACGCAAAGGATAGATACAAGAAAACTAAACACTTTATGTTTTCATCAACTTGATCATCGCAACGTATAAAGAGAATTTTTCTAGACATCAAAGGTTCAACGAGAACAACGACATTTGCACCCACTGTATAAATGAAGGCCTGTTGAAATAGACATCCATCAATAAACAAAATTACAACAACCAACTAAACAACAACAGTTGTTGATGGCAGTAGAAGGCGATGAAAGGCGACAAGCGGCAGCCGACGACGACAAACAATGGTAGATAACGACAAACAACAATAAAATACAATAGAATCAATATATCTTAATGAAACAAACTAGACTCAATGTTTGTCATACGACAACAATGGAGATGATAGAGGAAGGTAGTGGACAATCGCAAAACAAGCGAACTATTCTGATACCAACTTGAGATGAATACAAAATAATAAAAATGAAATAGAGAGCTTGAATTTCCTGTCTAGGGTTCTCATATTTATAATGATATTAGAAGTTTATACACAATGAGAATGAAAGGAAAGGGGAAAAAAATGTCTCACCGAGAAACTAGGTACAACACAAAGCACATAACTAACCTTTCAATAAAGTTTATTTAAGATAACTTATTTTAACAATGACTGAATATGTTGAAATAAAATTGCAGTTACCTACATACAAAATTGACTAGGATTTTATCATTATATATCTCACCACCACAAAAATTAAAATCTATGATTTGCAATGAATGACCAGTGCTCACCTATGAAGCTCGGACACGGCAGAAAGGTGTATTTTTGCATTTCCAACACACCACCGACACAGACACGCAACGAAGGAGTGCACGATACGGTGTCGAACACATCTTTGTGGGCCATACACAACCCTGTTTCTGGACAAGCCAGAGAGACACATTCTACTCCTTGGACACGTCGGAGAGGACACGATCCACTCCTTGAACACGCTTTCCACACAAAATCTCAAACAAATCATTTTAATAAAAAATTATATGAAAATTTAAAGGAAATTCATTATAATTTACGAGAAGAAGAGAAGAAATTAGGAACAAATAATATATTTTTTTCTTAAAAAAAATTATAATCTAAAAAAATATATTATAAATCATATAGAAAATACAAAAACAAAGAACAAAATAGTTGCACTCTATAAGAACCTAAGTTGGAACGCGAGGAGAGTAGAATTGTGGTGTGGCGGTAAAGGTTGTTGAGTGTCAGGTTCACAGAAGAAGGAGAAGAAAAAAGGAAGAAGAAAGAATACATAAGAAACTAAGTCTTTGGAGAGGTAAGCATGTTAATGCTTTTTGTTTTATATTGATTGCACATGGCCCAATATTAATGCTTTTTTGTTTTCCATTGAATGCATACACTACCAATTCTCAGAGCACGGTCTTAAGGCATACACTACCAATTATTAATATTTAATGACTTCGACTCATTAAAGTTTCTTTCTTTTGCTTCAACCATAGTCATGCTAAAAAGGTTTAGAAGTTTGAAGAAAGGACTCCAAGAGATAGTTATTGAGGATGAATGGTCTTCTTACAAAGAGGATAATGTGGATAGTGCACAATTTGTGAAAGAAACTTTTTGACTGATAATTGGTGGATGAAGGTTGATTACATACTTGTTTTTACTTCCCCTATTTATGATGTTCTCACAAAAACAGATACGGATATGGCTACTCTTCATTTAGTATACAAAATGTGGGATTCAATGATTGAAAATGTGAGAAAGGTGATATACCAACATGAAAGAAAGATAAAAGTTAAACATTCATCATTTTTTAGGGTAGTAAACTTAATATTAATTGATCGTTGGACTAAGAGTAGCACATCTCTTCGTTGTCTTGCTCATTCTTTAAATCCAAGGTAATACAATATAATTAAATTATTTTATAATAATCTTTTATTGAGTACATAATATTATGTTAATTTATGTTTATATATTTTTAGATATTATAATCATGAATGGTTAAATGAAGATTCACAAAGACCTGCCCCACATCAAGATAAGGAACTTACTCAGTTAAGGAAAAATGTTTTAAGAGGTACTTTGACGATGCGGATGTAAGGAGACACGTAAATATAGAGTTCGCAAACTTTTCAGATGAAAGAGAAGATTTTGTCGATGTTGACTCTTTAAGGGATAGAAGCAAAATCATGGTGGATTGTTCATGGAGCTCATGCACCAACACTTCAAAATAAAGCTCTTAAACTACTTGGACAACCATGTTCTTCTTGTTGTGAGAGGAATTAGAGTACTTACTCCTTTATAGATTCTTTAAAAAGAAATAAGATGACACCTAAAACAAAGAATCTAGTATTTGTCTGTAGTAATCTTCATCTTCTCTCAAAAAATTCCTCAAATTACAAAGAGAAAAATAAATTATGAAATATTGCAGGAGATGACTTTTCATTGGATGACAATGAAATTTTTGATATTGCTAACTTATCTCTTGATGAATATTGTATTTTTTAATGAAGATACACAAATGTAAAAGTCAAACATTATAGTTTACATACGTACATGTTTTTTAAACTATTTTTATAAATGTTTCTATTTGATTTTTCTATATAACAAAATATATTACTATATATAGTTGTGTCCCGTGTCTTATAATTTTTAATTTAATCATATCTTTGTGTCTGTATATCTTTGTGTTTGTGTTCTTATCGGTGTATATACTTTATAGGTGCTGACTAAAATAAGGGGACAACATAATCTTCACAACTAGGAAAGACCATAATTGTGCAATGTAAAACTGCGTTATATCTTACATCTCGAGTGCTTTAAAGAAATATAGCACAAATGGTTTTATTAAAATTTTGGTTCTTGATAGAGCTGAATGGGAATTAACCAAACCATGTAGCCGAGTTGAACCAACCTGTTTTCTTCTACATCTCGACTCTGACTTTTTCAACCAAACTTTTCTTGACAAGTCCTCTGGTGTGCAATTCATTCAACAACTTCGAAGCTTCATCGGCCAACCCTTCATTTATAATGCCTTCTACAAGAACAGAATATGTAGCCTCAGTAGGTTTACATCCTTTTGCCACCATATCGACCAGAAAATCTATGGCACGACTGGTTTGCTGAGCCTTACATAATCCCATCATTATTGAGTTGTAAATGAATACATTTGGTCTGATGCCAAACCTTTTCATGTAATGGAAAAATTTGATCGCTTCATGAACCTTTCCTTCACGACTTAGGCCTCCTACTACTGAAGTGCAAGTAATTGGATCAGGCTTAAGAACCTTACTGCACATCTCTTCCAAAAGCTCTACAGCAAGTTTGGCTTTCCCCATCTTCAGAAGCCCGTCAATGATTATATTATAAGTAATAATATCAGGTTTAAGACCTATTCTGCTCATCTCTTCAAAGAGTTCCACGGCACACTCGATTTTTCCAACCTTCAAAAGCCCATCAATCACTGTATTATACGTAACAAGAGAAGGAGAGCACCCTTTGGAACATAGCTGCCTCAGTATCTCAACTGCATCATCTGTCTTCCCATCTTTGCATAGTGCAGTTAGCAAAATATTATAGGTCACTATATCTGGGTAACAACCCCTAGATACCATTATTTCCAAGTACTCTATTGCTCTATCAATACCTTTTTCATTACAAAACCCTTGAATCAATGGATTGTAACTTCTGGAATTAGGAGTATGACCATGCTTTGGCATCATCTCCAAGACATTAAGGGCTTTACCTAGTAAGCCTTTTTGGCACAAGAAATTGATCAAGATATTGAAAGTAACAACACTGGGGAAACACCCTTTACGAAGCATGTTAGCCAATAGTTTCATAGCATCCATCCATCTTCCACGGCTACACAAGCTACGCAAGACAATATTATGGGAAATCACATCAGGCTGACAACCATAGGATGGTAATTTGTTTAAAAATCTAATTGCTTCATCCAACCTACCTTCATTGCAAATCCCTTTTATAAGAACATTATATGCAATCACATCAGGTTTGCATCCTTTTCTCCTCATCTCATTGAACAGTTTCATTGCCTGACCAACTCCACTTTCTTTACAAGTTGCATCAATCAATACAGTGAACGTAACTATATCTGGGTAGCACTTGCTTTGCATCTGTCTGTCAAGTACTTGCATGGCTTGCTTCAATTTCCCTCTATCACACAAACAACACAAAATTGCATCGTATGTAGTAGCATTTGGAGCAACACTCATGTGATCCAAAATCCGCAAGGCTTCCTCTGTGTTCCCTAATTTGCAATAACTACTGATCAAAACATTGTAACAGGTTACATCAATAACAGCTCGAGACTCCTCCAGAATTCCCATGATTCGAGTTGCATTCTTAGGCCTGCCAATCTTGCAAAACCCACGGATTAAAGAAGTGCAAGCAATGACATCAGGGATATTACCTTTATTAGTCATATACTCAAGAAACTTAGAACTTTCCTCCAATTGCCCATTTCTAATCAACCTACGGAGATGACAAATCTCTGAGTCCTCAAAATTCAGGGAAGTATTGACCCTTGCTGAGGACTCCACCCCATTTAAAGCACATTTAGAGAATCTTTCAGAATGTTGCAGACTACCTTTCGAACCAGAATTTTCATATTTTGAAACAGCAAGCACGCTGCAGCCCCAATGCTTTCTAGTCCTTGTGCGATTAGGTTTTCTAAAATCAATAACCCCATCACACAGACCAAATAAGTTAAATTTGCAGGCCATATTATATACTCTCACCAAATTGAATGCAGAACCAGTGCTATATTAATCTTTCTCAGAGGAAGTGTTAATATGAGAAAAACTATGTATGTGGTACCACCAAATCCATTGCTTCACCAACTTCAAACACTTGCTACACAAACACCAAAACCACCAAATCCATTTTCACCGAACTCTCATAACCTGAAAATCCAAAATCACACATTCCATAAGTGCACTAGTTAATATACTTACAAGTTTAAGTAATAACACGCTATAAAAATGAGGCAAGCCAATAATGAAACCTTCAATAACATACATAACTGTCAATAGTCAAAAGCTAAGCATCGAAGACGACAACACAACACCTAACATAACATAAATACTTCACCCGACATATCCATTCATCAATCTGAACCTATAACAGTAAACAGTCCTACAAATCAAGTAAAAAACAAAAAATATTGCGAAATCCTAATTCATGATTACGTAGATTAAAAACATGACATTTCAGAATAGAAATCCACGATAAACCCCCTTCCCCAGGTCTCACTGCGCCCTGATCGTAGCTCCCATCAACTTAATCACACTAATGTCGAAAGAATCCCTAAAATTGTCTAATCACTTAAAAACGGGAAAATGAGAACGTGAGAAAAGTTTGAGCGAAAAATAAGAACTTAAAACTCAAACAAGAAAAGTGACGAACGTCACTGTGTTTGTAAATAGAGAAAGAAGAAAGTGAAAGATGAAATGTTAGGTTGAGAGTTTTACCCGGTGGGCGAGGGTGAAGAAGTTACTCTACGGAATGTGCGCAACGGAACGGAGGTATCAGTGGCAACGGTGTGCAATATTTAATACTGGGGTTGTGCGGCAAACAGAGGTGTTCGTGCGTACATAGGAAAAGAGAAGGAGAATAACCCCCAAGGGGTGGTAATGTAATTCAGGCCCTAGGGCACAGTGAAATCAAGAGGATAAATAAGAAAATTGTTTCTTCACGGATTTATATTTTAATAAAAAAATTTTTTTTCTATTTTTAACAGTTATAAAGTTCACATATTTTTTAACTTTTGTAATAATATAAATTACAACTCTTTTTTTTTTTGTTAAACGTAACTTTTTACCCTTAGACTTTAGATTCTATATTAGGATTAATTTATTTTAAAATATAAATGATAAATATTATTATTATATATATATGATATGTATGCAGTATATATATATATAGAAGTGTGAGAGAGATATTCTCATAATAATTTCGTTACTATATGAATACACGAAGCGTAGAAAATAAATATTAAATTTATTTAAGTTTAATATTAAAAATTAATTATGCATATTGTACCGGTATGGGCGCTCCTTAGTAGGAACACATATAACACAGATGCAATGTTAACAATCATACAGAAAACCTTTTTAATATTTTTTTTTAACTTTTCAACTTCGATAACCGAGATTAAAGTGGAAGTAGTTGAAAGAATAATTCGTAACATCGGTCAGCAATTAATGTTAAAATCAAAGTTAAAAAGTCTAATTTCTTTTACAACTAACTAATTTCAAATGTATAAAAAAATTAAAGATAATAATGCGGACAAATTCGTAAAATGTGGTTTGAGTTAATCAATGTGAAATGAGTTGATTTTATTAACATAAGGATTGGTATGTAGTGAAGTCTATATAAGAATTCTTTTCAAAATTAATAAAAAATAATTTTTTGAACAGATTTTATTATTATTTTTATTTAGATAAATTAGTTAAATAATCTCACAATATTATTCTCACGACACATACGTAGTAAAATATAGATAAAAACAATTTCAATGATTTTTTCTTTAATTTCAGAATTTGGAATATAAAGATTTTCGAGATTATACCTATAAGTTAAAATTTGTGTTTCAGATTGTACAATATTTCATATTAAACATTTTTAAATGCAAATTTGTATTTCATATTGTAGAATTTGGAATAGATAATTTTAGAATTTTTGAAAATATGAGATTGTATGAAGAAATTACGAGAGTGCAAAAAGAAAATTCTAAACTTAAGATATGCGATCTAGCTCACTTCGTCCCGTACTTGGCCCACACGGACTATGAATTACGCGGGATGGGCCTAAGCGGACCAGTGAATTAGAATAGATAGATTGTCTCACATTTTTTCTCAGTGAGTCGTGTTATCCCTCCTTTAACATCCCTATAAAAAATTCAATATAATTATTGTATCATAGCAATACATACGTGAAAAAAAAATTATATATATATATATATATTATATTATGTAATTTATTAAAAAGAAAGTATTCTATTACAATATTTTTAAATAACTATAAATCTTTAACTTTAAAAATCTACTTCCAAATTGGTGATATGTTTTTTGAATTATGTTTAGAAGAAATAGTTGAAAATTTTCAAATATATAAATTACACTATAAGTTTTAATTATGATATGAGTCTTTTATGTAAAGAGTATAATCAAATAACAATGTTTTTATTTAGACACACTACAATGAGTTGTTAGTGATTATTACAATAACAAAAACATATTAAATTGACAAAAACAACATATTAGATTTAGACAAAAAAAAAATACATGTGTACTAATAAGTCTGACTTTCTTATGGTAGTATGTTCAAAGAAAAATGTCTTTGATAAAATCTTGTATACATTGTTTGTATTCATTTTATAAGAACTTTTTGATGAATTGTGTCTAATGAAATCCAAAAATATTGTTAGAATCATATGTTATAGTCAAAACATGTACAACCTATAATGTAAAAGATATCTCACATGAAACAAGAAAGATATTCGATTTTTTACTAAAGTTTAAAGGAGGAAAGTATGTACTTAGATACTCCAAACTTTAAGATAAAAATATTATAGGTTGTTTGAAACAATTCTCAGCACATTATTATAATTTATGTACAATAACATGTTCTTATTTATGATCCCTAATAGGGAAACATCCACTGTAACTAAAAATGAGCATGGAAAATTCTCAAGTCAAGGATTACCAACTCATAAAGGAGATATTTCTGTGTGACGGTCTTACAAATTAGGAAAATCTATTTGCTAGATCCTAAGTGTCCTAATAAAAAAAAAAAAAATTACAAATTACAAATAATCTTTGCTATTAATAAAAACACATATGTAATTTAAGAACATACTTTATTTGTGTATTAACTTGATCTGGTAACCAATTAATAAAAGTTTTGAAGTTTTCAAACACTCAAGTTTCACCCTTTTAAACATTTTCAGCCACCACTCTAACATAATATTTTTTTCAATAATATGAATGGTTGGTTGACCCTTTCCTTTTCGTGTTGATATCATATTTAATTAAATTATACTATATACTTAAATAAAATTAAATTTAATATCTTCTAGTAATATTTTTTGCATTTTTATTTACCGTTAATCTTTTTCTTTGAGTGACCTATTATGGACATTAAATTTAATTTTTTTATTAATTGAACAAGTTTAATTCTTGTATATTTGAATTCAAATGTAAATTCCTTTCAAAAAGGTGATAAAGAGTCATCTTTTAAGAGAACTAAAATTTTAAATGCGTACATATTTAATGAGAGACGTGTTTCCTTTAAAAATGTATATCTTTATTCATACATGTGTTTTTCTTTCAAATATGTTTATCAATATTTAAAATATACTATTAATCTTTTTACTTGTTGGAAGGAATAATGAATGATACAATACATACCAAACAAAAAGTTTTAAATTATTAATGAAGGCACTTATAGATGAATCCCTTAAAATGCCACATTTGAGTATGTATTGTACTATATAACATATAATTTTGCTTTAGTATAAGCGCATGTAGATAGAAAAGGCTTTGTGGTAACAATAATTAAGCAAAAACAAGTATTTGGTAAAGATTTTCTTCACTTACATTTACAAAGTAGCAAGGGGGAGTATTATACTCCATCTAACCAATAAGTTTTGATTTTTTTAATTAAGTCACATTTTAATTTCAACCATGAATTAAAAATAAATTTCACCTGTTTTAATCTTAACATGTGGCACAAACATGATTTAGTTAACATGATAAAATCTTTATTTAGGTTCTAATTGGGCCTTGTATTGGGCTTTGTAATCTGTTTTACTTTTCTTCTTTATTGCTTTATAAGTACACCTCCGCTTTTATTTTCTGTAACACACAAATTCATTTTAAGAATTTCAGTTTCTCATTTTGTGCCTTTTTTGTTTTCTATGTTTACACTCCTTCTTCATCTTTTCTATGTTCTCTCTCTTCACGATAGGGTTTCTTTGCCTTGCTTCTTGATTCTCATCTCCATTGGTTCCTTCTCCACTCTACTCTTGTGACGCCCTTTTAGGGTTCTTCCTCTTGTGTTGTTGATCATATTATGGTATCACAGCTCTTCAAGAAGAACTCTACTATGCACTCCGTATCTTTCTTTTCTTTTCTATTTTGCTATTGTTATTTTCTTGAATCTTTTTTGTGTTTCTCTTCTTGTAGCAATGGCGGATGAACGCACCACTTCATCTTCTCAAACGGATCAACTGACGAGTAGCTATATGAATCTTCACATAAGTAAAAACCCTGTTGCGTCGCTTGTTTCGCCAGTGTTGGATTCATCCAACTATCACTCTTGGATCTGTTCGATCATGATAACCTTGAATACCAAAAACAAAGTGGAGTTTATCATCAAAACAAACTCTAACCCAGTGAAAGATCATTCAAATTACTCAACCTGGAATAGATGTAATAATATGGTGGTTTCATGGTTAGTGCACTCTGTCTCTCTCCCTATTCAACAAATTATTATTTGGATGGATGTTGTCATGGGTATCTGGAATGATTTGAAAACCAGATACTCTCAGGGTGACTTATCTAGAATTTATGATCTTCAACTTGAGGTAGCTTTTTTAAATCAAGGGGATTTATCTGTGACTGAGTATTTCACAAAATTAAGGATCATTTGGGAAAAGTTAGATAATTTTAGGCATATCCCTATATGCACATGTTTTTTTTTTTAAATGTTCTTGTTTTGTTAGTTCTATTATAAGTCAAAGGAAATGCGAAGATCATTTTATGCAATTTTTTAGAGGCTTGAATAATATAAGGTCACGTGTTTTACTCATGGAATCCATCCCACCTATACCAAAAAAAATTTCTCTCATTTCACAACAAGAAAGGCAATTAGCAAATAACATCTATGTAAATATTTCCAATATCAATAATGCTAGTTCCAATCGGATCACCACCTCTATATTGTGTAATTTTTGTGGTAAATATGGGCATACAGAAAATGTTTGTTTTAAAAAAGGTCGGGTTCCCTAGTCAAGATAATAAATTCAACAACACTAAAAAGTTATGCACGTATAGTAATAGAAATGGTCATACTGTGGATACCTGTTACAAGAAACATGGATACCCTCCTGGGTACAAATTCTATAATAACAATAGGGCTAATCAGGTTGATAATTTGGTTGTTACTGATGGCATTCTTTGAGACTTGTCCAAAAAAGAAGAAAAATTGTGACTACCTCACAACTCATCAATATTAGATTCTTACTGATGTTTTAAGACAAAATAGCATTGAAGTTGCAGTCAATCTTGTCCAAGTGAATCAAGTGGGCTTTTTTTTTTCTGTAGATCCCAAAGCATATGAGCCATCTTCAACGGGTAAGAATTCTTTAAACTCCTTACATCATACTCAAAAAAATTGGATTGTTGATTTTGGCTTCATCTTTTCTTTGTTCTCTCTCTTGCTCACGATTAGGGTTTTTGTGCCTTTCTTCTTGATTTTCATCTTCACTGGTTCCTTCTCCATTCCACTTTTGCGACGTCCTCTTAAGGTTCTTCCTCTTTGTGTCGTTGATCGTATTATAACAAACAACAATCAAGATTAACCATGACAATCATCGCACAAATTTATACTGTAACACACATCAAATAAATATAAATAAATATTACAACAAGATAAATTAGTGAGATTTTATGGAAAAAATTTCTTGCATTAGTGCTTGAATTAGAAGATGGGAGAAAATCTGAGATAATCCATGCGAGTAATCCAAGAAATCAAGTCCCAAAACTGCACTTTTTTGCTTCTAATAATTAGTCATCTGAATTTGGGACTGTGGGAGAAATATCTATTGAAGGACTTATGTAAGAATACATATGAAAAAATGAACTTTTTAAATAATTTAAATTAGGTTATATACTAATTAAAAATAAAAGTTTGAAAAAAATATATAATTTTTTTTTAGAAATTAGGTTTAATTTTTTTTTATAAAAATCCTTATAGCGAAAATCATTGAAATATGATAAAATGAAAATAAATCATGACAAATGGAAGAGCAGGGTTGGTGATGTAATGCCTCTTCTATAAACTATTGAGAATCTCCTATAATCATTACATAAAGTGATTGTGAACCTTCCCAAGCGACCACATGAAACCATCATCTATGTAGTAAAGATTAACTAGCAATATGAACAATTTCAATCTTTCGAGACGTAAATCATCTCTACGGTGTGTTACACAAGTCCTCTAAAATACAACATAAATTGTTTAGATGGTATTGAGAAACTCAAAACTAGCAAGCAAGCTTGTAAGAGCAAATAATCCAGGAGAAGAGAAGTCAAGAGAAGAGAGGAAAGTAAATGAATATGTGTTTTGGAGGATAGTAGAAACACCTTTTTATAGGTGGAGGTAAAGTCATAGTCCCCATGACCTGCGGAAGTCCAATGACTTACAAAGGAACCCTATGACCTGCGCGGGTAAGAAACTAAAACATTTGAGTGTGGGTTATTTTTTTAGAATAGAGGTCAACGTCCATGGAGTGAATGGAATTATAGGAAGGATACGTTGCAGATCAGTTGTAGAGTGAATCGTTGAAAAGGAGGGGCACGAGAAAATCAGTTGCGGATCTTTTACAATACTTTATTTTCACAACAATCCCCCATGAATCAATCATAGATTTGAGAAACTTAACGCACAGTGTAGTTGGTATAACAAGCTATATGAATCAAACACTTAGTGTGTGTTAACATTTTATCAACACAGTACACCCCCACTATTCTTGTTGTTATTGTTGGGTTGCGCTTACTAGGTCAAGCTCGTGCCCAATATTCATAAATGCTCTAAAGTTCTTGCCAATATCTTATGCAAGTGACCCCACTCGACACTCATATAGGTGATTTCATCAAGTGCATATCATACACAACTCAAAAGGGATATGAAAATCATTAAAAAAAAATTAGAAGTTAAAATTCATTATACCACATAGAACTTAATCAAAAAGTTTACCCTCTCAATAATGTAGTATCTAGCACTTTCAGACGTTGTAAGAATGTAAAAATTTGAATTAAATCAATTTTAGTGCTAGCAGAACTAACAAATATTTTGTTTTTACCTATATGAACCTTAATTATGGGATCTCCAATCACAAATATTGGGTTTGCATCACTTGTTTGTTTGCAAGTGGCTTGAGTCTCCTTCCCCTTGATGTTTCTAAAATCCTGTTTCTCCCTAGGAGTTTCATTAGAGGATTTACTAGATTTTGTTATGACTTAACATAGTGAATGGAAATTGTTTTTTCTATTTGGCAACTGCTTTATCAAATTTGGTCTCAATTGTATATGTTTGTGCTTTCCATTATAAGTTTTGTTTTCAGTTATGAAAATTGTCGATTAGAAACCACAATGCATTGACACAAATGGAGTTAGTTTCATTCTTAATGGAATGTTTGCTAAGAATTTTTTCAACCACTCTACTTCACTTCTAACCATTTCAAGAGCAACAAACTCTCACTTCATTATTGACTACATTGAATGTACCTAATGTATAAGCAATATCTGGTCTAAAAAAATTCAATAAAAAAAATAAGCTCTCAATTACCTAGCCATATCGAGGTTGAGAAATATATTCTCCTTTGTTTTTCTTTAATTTAGAGTTAGCACTATTTGGGGTGCTTACTAGTTTAAAGTCATAATAGTCAAACTTCCTAAGAAGTTCTCAATATATTGTTCTTGGTATAGTAATATACTATTTCCCTTTCTTATAACTATAACTCCTAAAATCACTTGGTTTCACTCATGTCTTTCATTTCAAACTCTTATCCAATAAATAATTGTTTGAGAAACTATATCATTGCATGTAGCAAAAATTATCATGTCATAAACATATAAACACATAATGACACATTCACCATTTTCAAATTTAGTGTACACTCATTTATCAACATCATTAGTAGAAAAATCATCATAATGTAGAACATTATCAAGTTTGTCATGTCATTGTTTTGGTGCATGCTTTAGTCCACATAAATATTTTAAAAGTTTGTATATTTTGTTCTATTAATTAGGAACTACACAACCTTCATGTTGAGTCATAAATTTCTTCCTTTGGTTCATCATTCAGAAAGACTATATTAACACTAATTTGGTGAATAACTCATTCATGGATAAATTCTAAAGCTAAAAAAAACTCGAATAGAAGAAATTTTAGTAATTAAGGAAAACTTATCAAAGCAATTTATGTTGGGTTTTTTAGTAAAAAAATTCACTACTAAGTGATGATTATTTTACGACAAGTGTACCGAGTCAGAAGTAATAAATTGTTCCTAAGGACGAATACCGAACCCACAAGAAAAAATTCTAAAATCTCAAGTATAATATTTACTAAATATGAAAAAATGTGTTAAAGCACTACAAGAAAATCATCAAATAGAAACCAATTTTTAGAGACCAAAATAATTAGTTGTAATAATAACTAAATTAGAGACCATTTTAGAAACTAAAAAAAAAATTGGTTTCTAAATTAGTTTCTATTATTGTGAAATAGTTTCTAAATTGGTATCTAATTTGCTACGAAGGTTTTAACTATCAATTATTTAGATTCTAAATTTGATAGCAAAAATCTTAGTTCCTAATTAGATACCAATTTACAAACCATTTAACAATAATAGAAACTAATCTAGAAACCAAAAATTTATTTAATCCCTAAAATAGTCTCTAATTTAGTCACTATAGCAACTAATTATTTTTTGTCCCTAAAATTTGTTTCTATTTCATGATTTTCTTGTAGTGAAGTTTTTTTGAAAGGTTGTCTATATCATGAATTTGTAAGAAATTAAATAAAAACAAAGTAAATGACTTGGATGATTAAATTGAGAAAATTAAGATTGGGGTTAATCATTCTCACTCGTCTGTATGTTCAATGAATAAAAATATAACATTTAATCTTGATTGACATTGATGCACATATAAAAATCATTCATATCGATTGCTTGCATACAAAATTATTAAATTTGTTTCCTAAATATCAATTCCTCGCATATTTATAAAAACATCTTATCATTACGAACAAATGTTATAAAGCAATTAACATTTCAAATTTATTCCTAACATTCAAATATGTTAAGCATTATCATTCAGGTTAGATGCTTATAAGTGTTTTACAGTCAAATCTAAGGATCAAAATCATGAATCATGATTCAAACTTTAAGAATAAAATGATAATGTCAATCATCAATCAAGAACATAATATTACAGATAAATATCACCTCAATACATAAAAGTTTAAACAAATTACTCTCAATCCCAAAGGGAAGACTTAGCCACTCATATTGGACATTACAAGCATGAAAAGCAAGAAAAAAAGATCTAGGGTGTTTCTCTTTGATGATTGTCTCCTCTAGGGTTTTCTATCTTTGATCATCCTCCCAATTATGTCTAGGGTTATGCATCACGACTTTTATTTAACCTAATTGGGTTTGAGTTAAGTGACATCTCACTCAAGCAAAATGTTGCTTGCTTAAGTGAGTTTCACGGGAAAAAACCCAACTTCACTAGAGTGAACCCGCTGAAGTGAGCCTTGGGCTAGTTCCTTTGGAGTGATATTTCTTAGGCAAGTTTGGGCGAGTTTTCAATGTTCTAACTTTGTATTTTCATCTTGTCTTTAACTTGTCCATTCTCCTTTAGCTCTTTTATCTCCATCTTCCCTTAGATTCCTAAAATTAGCACAAACTCGTGAATAAATCATTCTTATTCATCTCATAATCAAAAAATATGTAAAAAGGTTAAAATTCCCAAATTAAAGGTTGAATTATAACTTTATTAACAATTAAAGTCTATAAGTGCATATCTTTTTGCATGAAATATTATTGAATTATGACACTTATCACCACGATTGCCTTATATTTTTCTATGAATCTATCAAGATGATATTTTTTCTTAAAGATTCACTTACAACCAATGAATTTTGCTCCTTTAGGAAAATCTAGTAAAGTTCAAAGTATTATTTTTCTTAATTGAATCAATTTCATTCCTAATGGTCTTATGTCAATGTTTTGCATTAGGAGCACTAATAAGTCATTGCCTATGGTTTTGAAAAGTGGTTGCACCATGTATAAATCTGGAGGAAGGAACATAGACTGACTTAGTGGAAGCAAGATTGGCTTGAACAAGATGTAGTTCTTTATATTTTTTGAGACGCTCTTCCTGTGCTAGGAGCAAAGCTTCAATATCTGTCACAATGTAGGGGTCTATACACAAGGTTACATGCATAATGAGGATTCGTAATCTTTAGATAAACCATCCAAAATGGCTTCAAGATGCTCTTTGTTGGAAATGGGCGAGCTTGTGGTTGCAAGAGTGTCTACAATCTTCTTAGAAGATATGTAGATATGGGTCAATTCACATTTCAAAATCTTCAATTGAGTCTTGAGTTTCTTAATTCTTGAACGGGTTTGAGAGGCATAATAAACTTGCAGTTGATTCCAAATTTGAAAGGTTGTATGCAGACCCACCATTTTGGTCATAATGGGTGTTGCCATTGACCCAAGAAGTCATGCAACTAATAGATGATCTTGTTGTTGGTGTAAAATGAACTCCATATTAACTTTATTGATGACAAAATCTTTAACGATGAGAAAAAAGAAGGTGAAGACAAGTTTTTAAGAAACCGAATGAGTTAGAGGCCACAAACATAAACAAGAATCTTGACGGAAGATCTTGTATCAAATTTGTTGTTGTCAAATTAGACACTTATCATCATCAAGTTTGTATGAAAGAGGTATAAAAAATGTATAAAGTTGTATAGATATGAAATCTTGAGAAACAAGAGAAAAAAAAAGCTAAAAACATAATAAAGAAGAAACAAATAACACACATAGATAAAGAGGTAGAATAACATAATGAGAAAAAAAAAATGACTTGTGATACATGTAAATGTATAATAGAGAAGGTAATATAAACTTAAAAAAAAATTAGTATCAATAGACGCTACATAAAAAATACCAATATATAAAAATTACTAAAAAAAATCATAAAGTCCATAGAGGCCCATACTACTGAACAGTGAGAGTGAAGGTAACTTTATCTTTAGAGTATTTGATGAGAATAAAAAAATAGTTAATTTATGAAGAACTTTCTCCTAGTACGTTCTTGAAGCTCCGGGAACAAAGTGCATGGCAGCTAATGAACTAATTACATTCTTAATTATATATGATTAAATAATGATTAAAAACGAATAACGAGGTTTAGCTTTTGACCTCATGCCACTACGTGTCTACTTCCCATTTACTACACCAATGTTCTCCAGTACTTCTACTGTATGCAACAAAAAACACATTCAAATATTATTAATCTATCTTTCGATTATAATATTTTTTAAATTTTACTATAAACATAAATTATATTTGTAATGGAATAATTATCGTTTTTAAATTTTAAATATGGACAGCATTTTCAAATAGACCAATCACTATTATTTTCAAGTTTTTTGGCATTTTCGTTCAATGATACACTAATATAGTCCCTTCAAATAAGGTCTTAAAAAGTGTATTAAATCTCAAGTTTTAATTACAGTTATGTAACAATTCATAATTTTGTTAATAACACATGTAATGCATATTTTATTTGGCGTGTGTTCGTGCACGGCATATTAGTAAGTGAGAAAAAAGTATTATTAAAATATTTAATTGAGTTTGCTCTATTCTATTTCATGTATACTATTATACAAAATTATTGTAACTTCATTTTGTTATTAGAAATACATTTTTACTTAATAAAATAAATTATTAAACAAATTTTTATTTTAAAATAACTAAATATTTTTTTTTTTAAATAATCATTTTTAACATTATTTTTACAAAATTATATATATATATATATATTGAATTATATTTTTTTAATATTGTCATTACAAAATTATATATATTTTTTGAAATTTTATTATTTTAATATAATAAAAATGTTAATATATATATATAATAGTTTATATTATAAGTATAGGTGGTTAAAAAAATTTTATAAAATGATTAAATAAGTTGTGCTATATGTAGCACAAACACTGACATGGACACAGAAACAACACGGACACAAATACTAATATACATATAATATAAAAAATATAGGACATGGGGACACAAATCTATATATTATATAATTATGAATTATATAAATTGACAATAAAGATTTATATCCATAAGTATGTTCCAAATTATTTTTTGGAGCAGAAATATATTTTTCATGACTGATTCAAAAAGATTTATTTCTTATTTTTGTAATCATAATAAAAATTTATACAATAAGTTTGAGTTTTTAGAAAATTAATATATTTTTCTTTTTTTAAATTGTGTTAAAACCGTACTAGAATTGTCAGAAATTAAATAAATAGTTTTTTAATTTGACACTTCACAAATACGTGTTTTACAATGTCATACGAGTGTCGATGTCCAATATGAGTATTCGATACCGACACGTCATTTAAGAGAAGTGTCTGAGTTTTATATGCTCTCCATTACATATTTTAACTTTTTTTTCTTCTTAAATTCGTGTTTGATGACATAACTTTTAATATTTTATATTTTTTTATTAAATTAACCAAAATTCATGAGTACCCATTTTCAATATAAAAAAAGAAAGTTAGTTAATTCCATAAGCTCCAACAATCCTTTATTGAATGCAAAGCTCTAATAATTAAAGTCGGGAACGATGCTACAACTCCCACGATTACTTATTCAAATAAATAGCTATTGTAGTGCCTCTTGATATTTCCTTCGCTCCGCAAACCTCCTTCACACATTTCTTTCTCTCTCTCACTCTCTCTCTCCCCCTGCGTACGGTCACTCACTGTTGTTCAGTTTTCAACCTTCCAAAGCACACGCACACAGATCTCGCATTTAACCTTCAATGCTTCCTTTTCTTGTTTCTTCCGATCCATCCACGGAGTCCGATTCTCTTATCAAAATTCGTTTTCCAAACCGCATTCACGCTCTCACCGTCCTCGCTTCGCTCTTCTCGAAGCTTCGTGGATTCCGCTTTCATGGAACGAGTTTTCGAGGTTTCTCTTCCGCCTTACATCGGCGAAGACTTTTTTTCTTCCGAATCCGTTTGGTTTCTAAGAAACCGCGCGAAAACACAGGTAAAAGTAAAACCGAAGAACTGAACAGAAGCGGTGATCTTAATTGCACCGTAACCTAACTGTTGCAAATATTTCTTCTCTTTTAGATTACTTTTAGCGAAAGGAGAACTGTTTTTCTTTGTTTTTGGCATCATCGCGGCATCTCAGGGTAGGTTAGAGATGTTATTAAATCTCTGTGAAGTTATGGTCACTTTCGATGGAGACGTGCGTTTGGATCTCAGGTAACTAAGAACCTACGTGTACGGTGTATGCTACTTTAGCTGTTTTTGATAAATAGATGTGTTATTATTCTATTTTCCTTTTGCAACTTTTAGTACAGTCTTATATAATTCAGTAGTATACTTTGTTGGTTCGTTGCTTTGGTTATATCTCAGACTTGGAGTTCCATTGTTTGAACATTAAAAAAAATGACATCGCACTACGTATATAATTAGCACTATCTCCTTAATTCTTTATTTTTTAATATATATATAACTTTTCAATTCCTTTAAATGTAAACTTTGCCCCGTCGAATTCCTTATTTTTTTGTTTCCCGGTTGCTTTTTCTTTCTTTCTTTTTAGTTTTTATCCACTCACTAGGATGAGTATTGTGTTGAGGAATACTTCCTTGGGTTTCAACGGTGGTACTACAGTGTATAAATAATCACCTTTAGTTTTACGTAGGTTTCATGGTAAAAAGTCTAATAATCCTCGAGTTTGTGAGTTGGTCGATGTTGCTTCTTGTAGCATTGTCCTTGAAGAAAAAAGGGCGCTGACAGGATGAGCTATCCTTACAGTCGACATGTCTAGTCCAATTCTCATCAAGTTGATGGAAAATAACTTGGTGGAAATTTGTGATGGAACAAGCTACTATGGAATTCAATTTATGTCTAAGATTTTCTTTTGGATGCTTTTCGCTCGTCACATGTAGTAGTTCTACCGTGTGTCTGTAATTGACTTTCTTATTCTATCTTTATTTTTGTGTTTATTTTCTTCTGGCAACATTTGGGATGTAGGGTAATGAGTTTGCAGATGTACGTAAGTTGTTTAATTTCCACATTTTCGGTGTGTTAACTTTTGCCTTCTCAAGTCATATTTAATATAACACAATTATTCATGGTGTGCCATTACGTAATATCATTATTTTTATTCCCAATTTCAATTTTAAAGTGTTTTTGTTGTTATTACTTTGTGAAATTAAATCTTGTTAAATAGTTTGATATGCTCTCATTTTAGAATATTTGTACTTTTATGTAGGTAAATAAGTGGAGTCTGAGATGGAATAAGTTCATTCGCAAAGCTTATCCCTATGTTTGAAATCAACTTAGATTTAATCAACATTGCATGAATTTTCATAACTTGCTTGACCTAAGACAATGCGCACATGCTTCGCATCTCTTGGAATGGTTAATTTTGGTTTATCCTATAATTTACTCTAACCTTGTTTGATGGTAAGGGTGTATTTTGAATTTTTCATTCAGCACAATTGGTGATGTAGGATATTATGAATAAACTAGAAGCCAATAGTTTTTAAGAGATGTTTTTTTGGAGAGCAATATTAAATAACAGAATTGCTTGTGGTTCTATAAAATATTAAAATATCTTAAACTTTGTTTTGTTACTATCTCAACCTCAAGATAGCTCATAGAGACAAGATTGTCCCTCCACTTACATAGACTACCATATTACTAATCAATGGTGGTCCTTCAACAAAATAAAATAGCAGCCTTGATGAACTACCATGGATGCCTTCTCCGTTCAAAAAAGCATTTATAGAGATCTATCTTTTCACTCTTGGACCTTTTGGTTTTTAAATGTTTCGAGATTATTTCCAAAACAGAAAAACTCATAATTTGTTTGACAAGTCTTGATTTTCCCTACTTTTCAAACTATAGATTGTTGTTTTGCTTTTGTTTGCCACTCTCTTATCCTCCTTCACTCTCTATCTTTGTAAGAAGTCCCATATATGTCAATGACGAAGATCTTAACTCGAGGAACTCAATGACATAACCACTTCACACCATAAAACTGCCCATATCTTTACCACTTTGCTATCTTGATGATGCCAACTTTTTTAGCTTTCACCAGTCAACTGAGGAGGCGTACAAGGAGCTTCCTATGGATGGCAAAGACTTTGTTGCATTGAAGGAGCTTGCCATTGAGTTGAAGATCGGTGATGCTGTTTTGGCTAAGCTAGGTGTCATCACCCCCTCCAAGCCCATGACCAGTTTGTAGGTTGACATAGTTCACCGTTAGTCTAGCAAGCCTAATGATAGATCATACTATGTGTTAACAGACACCTTAGCTAATATTAGAATTTTTTAAGTTTCCCCTCTGTTTCCAGTGTCTCAACACAAGAATATATACCAAGTTCTATCACTCAACACTTAAATCATTTTCATACAACGATTATCATGAGCTCTCAAAAATTGTAGCTACACATTTAATGTACTACTTTGTCTAACCTACTGGAATCCAAAAAGAAAAGGAGAAATGATATACCTATAGTTGCATCATATTGAAGTCAATTATTGAAAATAGAAACATAATATATTGTACTTATTTAGAATTCTATATTGGATGACAATCTTGATGAAGAAGTTTACATACATGAAACAACTTGTAAATTATGTTTCTTAGGGGGAGTCTTCTACTATGGTTGGTCAGGCTTCACAAGTCCCTATATGAACTCAAATAGTCCACTCCAATCTAGTTTGGTCACTTTCTTACTTTTGTGCAACAACTTGTATGATTTGTAGTAAGGTCTATCACTCTATCTTCTATCACCATTCACCTCAGGGATGCATTTATCTTATTTTCTGTGTGGATGAAATTTTCCTTATAAGCATTGGTTTGTGTAATATTCACAACCTCAAATAGTTCCCCTTGTGCTAGTTCCTAGAATAAGGACCTTGGTAAGGTATTTCCTAGGTATCGAAATTGCACAATCCAAGAATGATTCGGTGACCTATTATGGAAATTTGTTCTTGACATTTTGTAAGAAACCAATCTACTGAATGCTAAGTAGAACCTTCGATGGAACCTCATGTTAGATTGCTACACAACTAGGAGGAGCCCTTATTGAATCTTGGGAAATACAGGAGGTTGATTGGAAAATTGAATTATCTCATAGTCATTCATCCACATGTTAGACTGCTACCCAACTAGGAGCCTTTATTGAATCTTGGGAAACATAGGAGGTTGATTGGAAATCTGAATTATCTCTTAGTCGTTCATCCACATGTTCCCTCTGCAGGAAGTGTGGTGAGTCTATTCTTGAACTCTCAAGCCAGAATCATTGGGATTTAATAATGCTGACAGTGAAGTACATTAAGAGTGCTGTAGGTAACTATGTCATTTATAAAGACAAGGGGCTGCTCAGATAATTGGTTTCTCAGAGATAGTTGGCTACTTATATGCTGATTGGGCCAATTTCACCCAATGCCAGGCTATCTGCTCCTGGGTACTGTGTCTTGATTGGAAGAAAATTGGTATCCTGGTACAGAAAGAAGCAAATTTTTGTAGTGAGATGAAGTTCTGAAACAAAATACGAGGTCATGATTTTACTAATATGATAACTTATGTGCCTGATTCATATTTGTTGAGAGCTCAAGATTGAAGAGACTACACAAATGACACTGCGATGGAGAATATAATCACGACAGATAAATTTACATCAAGCTACCAAGATTATGTTCTATTATCACTTGAATCATGCATCATTAGGTTTAGGGTATCACAATTTGCTTTCAATTTGTTGGTTCAAATATGATACAAAGTCATCACTACCACCATTTTAGTTTTCTCGTGGGTTTCTTAGACTTTTACCGAGTCATAATAATTCCCTTATTATACTTCGTCTTGCATCTTTGACATATTTTATACCCTCCTTATAAGGCTCCGATAAAGAAAAACCCAAGAAGGACAAGAATAGAGAAGAGCTCTTCAATTCATATGAAGAGGACTACTGTGAAAAAAGAATGTGTAAATACCGAGCTGAGGTTAACTGTAAAAGGGAATTATCATAATGAAATTATATGATATGATTAGTTAAAATTATGTATATATTTTCTATTTATAACCAAGTTCTTGATTAAAATACTTTTCATGTTTATGACTTGATATGAATAGTGAATGATTAGCATTCAGACAGTCTGCTTTGTGTTTATATTTTTCTACCTCTCACACGCCCTTGTTAATGTCTTTTTTATTGAAAGTTTGCCTCTTAATTTTGTTGATTAAAATCTGTTATTTGTATTGGGAAACATGTTTAGAATTGTCATATAAATAATACTTATTTATTATATTTATATACAGTTTCCGAGCTTCCTAAATTTAGTATCAAGTTCACAACTTGTATAATTTATGATTTATTCTATCCAGAATTGAAAGAAGAACTGCAAAGCCCTTGCCTTAATTTTACACTATAATGTTTGATTTTTAACTGTTGCTGGTGGGTGGAATCAAGTTTACCACGGATTCGTCTTAACATCATTCATTCTTTTGTATATAAAGAATATATTTTGTACGAAATTATTATTTTGAATTGAGTTACATGAACTAAATTAGTTTTTTTTAGTATTACTGTTATATATGTTCAAGCTCAATATATTTATTTGCTCTGTTAAGTCAATTTAGAGAACCGTTAATTTTTTGCTCTCTTCTTGACTTCTTTTGAAAAGGCTTTATAACTAATAAAAAATAGCACTGCCACTGTTTGATGAAGATTCATGAATTGTATTGAATATGTCCCCTAATCTAAGAGCCCTTTGGGCTTGAAGCATGGTCAGTGTGCAGACTCACCTTGTGCTAAAAAACTTCTATTTTAGAAGAATGGAAGTGGCAAAGTATCAAACTGTATACCATTAGGTCGTATACAGGTTTTGATATCATGTCTGCACTCGGCTGTGATTTACAATCATAATGTCACATGGTGTCCGTGACTTCCATGATATCACACCCACAGAATTTTGATTGTTTATTGGTTAGTGTTCTTTCCAATATAAATATTTTTTGCCATTATCTGTAAAAAAAAATAAGTACTTAGTTAACAATAGTGTGTTTGTGAGATGTAGATTATAATAATGGTTTTATTTCCGATTCTTAATAGCCATGATTGTAAAAAATCAGTTTTAAAATGCAAATTTCTTGCTAAATCATTTGCATATTGATTTTTGCCATGTATCCGAGTCACATTCTTAAAGTAATATTATGACCACTGTACTTAGCTGTCTCTGTTTTCCAAATTTTATTTTTATCTGATGTTCTTGAAATATAGTGATCTATACTCCCACTCACCCTTCGTAAATTTTAGGTAAGTATAGATTACTTGTTTCCTTTTCAGTTTAAATAAAAACGATAATGATTCATGTCTCTTTACCTGCTAATCAGCTACATTAATGCTTTGTTTTTCCTTTGGAAGTGATGCTATCATCAAGTCAAGGAGAAAAAGGGGTAGGATGATATTAATCATTCATTTATGAACTTTAAGTGAAATTTTGGTTAAGGGTGAGTATATATACACGGATGCATTTCAATTGTTGTAGGTATTTCTTTTCTTGCATAGGCATTTAAAGTCACTTCACAGTTTGTATTTGTTCTGTTGGAGTCAATATAGACCTGATTGCAATGATTTTATCTGATGACTGACAGCATGGTTGCTTCAAATTGCATCTTTCACCCATTTAAAAGTCACTAATAATTTTTAACATATAAAACTGGTAAAAGGAACTACACATCTGTGTGGTTTGTAGTTTCTTCCTTAATTTGATCTTAGCTTCTCAAAAGATGCTTCATTACTTCTGACATACATGCTAGGTTTGGTTTTCTTTTCTTGATAATAAAATATTTAAACTAATTAGTTTGTGGTCTATATGCCAGAACATTTATATAAACACATCAAAGTTAAAATCCTAGTCCATTTTTCTTGATAGCAATTGCGAAACACATATCCTGTAAATGGATCAATGCAATTGCAATCTGCTGCAAGAATAAAAATAAATCTGATATCAATGCTTTTGCATCATAATTATTGGTCTACTAGTTAAAATGATTGAAAGATCATACCCCAATTTCGAAATTCCTGAAGGAGCCTTGTAGTGTTGTTGCTGTGGCTGGCTTAGCTGGAGATTCACGGGCAATTGCAAATCCTCTCCCATGCCTAGACCATTTGTCAGAACATAATCTCTGTTTGTTTCGCTATCATCTTTTGTTCCATAGACCTGAGTTAGTAAAACTCTTTTAAAGTTCAGGATAAATAGTAAACAAAGTTGTCCTCATTTAGAAAGTGGATCATTCAGTTTGAGAAGATTATTTTAGTTTGATCTGCCATCCAAACCAGTACCTTCTTTTTCAATTCCTTGTTTTCTTGAGAAATTAGGTTTACCTTCTTATACAGTTCCACATTTTCTTGGCGCATGAGGTTTGCCTGCAGTAAGTAAAAGCAATATTTTAAGTAATAAAATACTTAGATCATTAACTTGTGTTTAAAGACTTACCTTTCGATTTAGTTCTTGTATTTCATCCATTAAAAGTTGATCCTGCATATGCCGATATTATGTTAACCAATACATCTTTATCTTCAAAATTGATCTTGCATGTTTGATAGAGAATACAAACCTTTTTCATACGGACACCGCGAAGGCTTATTTCTAATTGCTTCTCCAAATTTTGTAATTCTTTGACTGTCAAACCTGACAGTTCTTCCCCCATGATTTTGCTGCTACATCAAACTAGAAGTAAAATTGTATGTATTGGATATATGGAACCTTAATAATTGATATTTCACTCTTAAGATCAGAGACACAGGACAATGAATATATAATTTTGAACGTAATATTTTGTGTATTTTAAATTATTTGACAAACTTTAAGAGATACTCATTTTTATTCTTCTATAATTATGAGACAATTTATCTCAATTGTAATAATAATTGTAACTAGTTCACAAACAGGCACATTAATTTTTTGGAATAGTGACAGATGAGGAACTTAAAAGACGAGGAAGAGAGATGGAATATAGACAATGAGAACAAAGTAATGAGGTAGCAGTTGAAAGGTCAAAAGTTCCAAGGAAATGAGTACACCAAATATTACCTCTATTATTATGTTAAGTAGTGATGATGATAGTAATAGTACTTCTATTGTATATCCAATTATACCTCTTATTAGAAAGTGGTTTTTAAATCTAATTCAATTTAACACAATTTTTGTTGAATTTTACTATACTTATATTATAGTTATATATTAAGAAATATTATACCTCTTATTTGGTATAATGTCTAGTCCATTTATGATCTCAAACAGTTGTTTGTTAAGATGTGAACACGTGAGAAATTTACCATCTACCCATCCCGCAATGTTTTCTTTTTCCCTAGTAGCATATTATCGCAAGATTTACAGTTTACTGCTAGAATTTGTCTTTCTGTGAACTAAATTCTGGCCGTTGTTCCAAACTAGTAAGTAGAGGGGAAGGATGAGAAAAATGAAAAAGGGGCAATCCTCAACGCCAGAAATGACCATGCCTCAGAGGCCGGCATGGTTGAGGGTGCTGACAGCGGTGGACGGAGGATCATGGTGGTGGTGGCGGGACGAAAAGGTTTGGAACGCGAAAACAACGTCCAAAATTTGGTCATCGAAAAGTCGAATACTGGCGGTAAACAGGAAACCGTACTATTCTTGTAAATCTTTACTCCAGTGTGCTAGGCAAAAAAAAAAAGGAATGGTGCTATAGTTATAAGAATTTCTAAACATGCCTAATACATATACAAGACTTATGCTAGAGCCTCATTTAGATAATTTTTCTAAACCTTAACTATCTTACTCTTAACATTGTTATTATTTGAATATGGAGAAGTTTGGGCCATGCATGTATGACGATGTTACTGAAAATGTATGTTCATCTTTTTTACGGTATCTGCATGTCAATTAGGTTTCGCTTAAGGGAGGTTGTCAGAATTCTAGTGTAGATTTACCATAATTTATTTAGCACATAATTCAACACTGTTTTGAAAGTAAAATATTAAAACATAGGAAATCAATTACAGGGTTTGAACTTAGGGTACAGAATGTTTTGAAGGATACAGCATCCTCCTTCAAAGACAGAATATTAGTCCACTATAATTATGGCTGTATTAATAGGTGTTAATTACCTAGTTAATTACAGATAGATTATTTTTACCAAACTGTTTCAACAATAACACATCTAAGAAATCAACACACTAAACGAATATAACAAGTCAACACAAATAAGTTTTTAATGACTTCTTTTGATTTCCATAAATTATGTAATTCAATGAGGAAATTACTTGGAATCTACAGTAGCTAAATTGATTTCATAACCTCTGGTTTGTGTTGAAAATCAATGTCTCATTATAATTTATGAAGTTGTAACGCATTTTGATATAATGTAAACTAATAAAATACAAAATTTAACCTAAAATAACAATACACTAGCTGTACTGAGGACCAAATCTTGTACAGAGGGTATTTTATATTCTCAAACTACAATTATCAAAATTATTGGACGCTCAACTATATATAATCATAATGCATTAATTTTGCTTTAAAAGAAATCACAATGCACAATTGCCATTTGCTATGAAGACCACCATCGAGCAGTTTCCAATACTGAACAATTCTAGTGGTGACAAATCAATCTATATATCCATTCATAATAAATCCATCCAACTCCTCTTTTGCAAAAAATAAAAATAACTCGATTCCAATCTATACATTTAATTTCATTACATTAATTATTTTTGAAAATGTTATAGATCTTATAAATGTTGAATGGATTAAAATTAATCCGACCTTTTTCCCCATATTTCTGGCATTTTAAATTCAAAAAGTGTATTTTTAAAAATGTTTTAAAAATTACTTTACAAAATAGATTTGAAAATATATGACTAATTTCAATTGCGTTAATTGTTAATTTTCGTTTATACACGTAATTTACTGTGAAGTATATATCAATGAGACTTGCATACATTTCTTATGAAAGAAGATGCATTTACTGTTCATTAATAAAATAAGTCGTTAAGAAATTATTCATTTAATTATGAGTCATGACATTAAATATAACTACCACCACTTAAACCATTAAATTCTATAAGTATTTCTGAAATAAAATATAAATTTATGACATTGTTATTAATTAAACCTTATCAATTTAACTTGCTTTAGTTGTCTTGAGAATTATGTATTTGTTTCTTTTATATATAACGAAAGGTAATAATATTTTGTGGATTGATTGAATATCCATTCATGAAAAATTAATTGATGGATTCAATGATTTTTTTTTAAATGATCATGGATGGATAAGAAATTCTTAAAATAAACTAATAGATAAAAATGAATCAATAAATTATTATTATTTTACATTCTAAATTAAAAAATTTCCTCAATCCATCTTACCAAACCTAATTTATGTACACCTAATGCTGCTTACACAAGCTGATCTCTATAGCTGTCTTTGTTAATATGAATAGAATAACTTTATGAAAATGCTTAATTTGTCAAATACACAAGCATTTTTTTTTTTTTTGTAGGGATTAGTGAGGTATTAGTTACAGCATAAATACTATATAGTATGCAATAACTACAGTTGACACTAACATGTTAAATACGCTAATGATCTAGACTGCTGAGTTCTTTTTAGTGGAATTTTCTTTTAAACTCGACTGTAGGATAAGCATATGTTCTGATAAGGGGTGTACCGGTGACTTTCTTGCAAATTGTGTAATTGTTGCCTTAACATTGCTGCCTCCCTTTGCCAAAACTAAAAATATGAAAGAAATAAATAAAGGTCAGATTAGATATTATAGGAAGACGAATCACCAGATATATGTTCTTTTTATCAGAAAGAAAGTTTTAGGCTTTCATATTATTTAAATTAAATGAGACAAAACTAAACAAAATAATATATAAATATATTGTATGACCACAATAACATAAATTATTTGGGCACGTATAACCTTGTAATAGTGCTTGAAGATGTTTAGTTTACAATTGATTATGAGTTATAGCTCATTGTTCAATCAACAATTAATATCACGATTCAATATTCAATTTTTGTGACAATTATAGAAACATCAATTATCTTGCAATAAGATTAGGATTTAGGATTTATATTATTTGGGTCGTAACATTCTTAAATAAAAAAGTTGTATAATGAGTGACTTAATTAACTTAATGGTAAACATTTGATCAGTTATATATATATATATATATATATATATATATATATATATATATATATATATATATAGATATATATAAAGATAGAGTGTTTTTTTTTAAAGTATATATGAGATTATTAAATATAGAAACAATATAC
>Ga0123342_1000836_pt1 | contig 50511 bp, 34 predicted proteins | sample Turbeawhitnodule_FD_89960 | JGI IMG/M metagenome (GOLD analysis project Ga0123342, IMG submission 89960) | Root nodule microbial communities of legume samples collected from Mexico - Turtle bean Mexico white nodule | ecosystem: Host-associated > Plants > Roots > Nodule | place: Mexico: Nepantla...
AAAATAATAATAAAAAATTATAATATTAACAAAATATATAGTTATATAAAATAATAAATGAATATAATAATAAATATTATTTTCATAAATTTTAATATATTTAATAATTTTATTTTAATTTAACACAAAAATATTTTTTATTTATTTTTTTTATTAAAAAATATAAGTAATTATGAATATTATATATTAGAAAAATTTAATTAATTCAAACCTATACAAAAAAAAATCATAATTCATTATTCAAATATTTTTTAATAACAATGATAAATTTGTAAACTTACAATAAATCATCCTCACAAATTCACTTTATCATCCCTCAATCCAAACAACCTCACATATCTTCGCACATCCTCTCTAATCCTCACAAATTCACTCTCTCCCTTCCTCACAAATCTCCTCCTCAATCCAAACACAACATAAAAGATATGGACTTGGTATTGTTGAAGCCAATCGAGTTTCACTTTTCTTGTAATCCTTTAACTAAGACTATAATATTCTTACATGGTGTGAAAATCTTCTCTAATATATTTTCTACATTCCTTCCTCCTATAGCTATCAATTTTATTGAACCTACAGAAGGGAGATGAAAGTTCAACTAGGCTCATTTATGCTAATAAATATACAAAGAAAACTCTAGGTATTTATCCTTTTTATTCTGTGGATGTTGTGACTAGATGAGTTCCATGCTTTCTTTAAATTGCCTTGCATAATTATGGATTAATATGCACATTTGAAAAAAATTGAAAGAAAAAAAGTTTTAAAAAAATCATTAATAATTTTTTCCATTTCAAATCTAAAGTCCTTCCTTATAAAGAAATTAATGAGGAAGCATACGGTATAAATCAGAAGATTAAAAGAAAATTAAAATATAACGAAATTAGACTTATACTTTTAACTATATAACTGTATATAAATATAAATTAATTATTCATAATAATTAAAGATACTCCAAAGTAAACTCACTTATGAATAGATCAATCTTTTATGATCCAATTAATTTTCAAGAATTAACAAACATATACACTAACATGATATTAATAAAATAATAAATCAAAACATTCAATTATAATTAATACACAAACAATTATACATATAAATAAATAATTAAAAAAATTCTATGGATTAGCATAACAATCTACTTAATGTGATCAACAGTATAACTATAATTAACAGGAGAATAAATTGCCATCTTTAAATTAAAAATAGTAAAAGTACTTTGTTTACTAAACTAGTTTGTTATAATTATTGGAAATTACATAAAAGTGGATGTAGTTAATAAAGGCAAGAATATAAAAAGAAAACCAATAATGAACGAGTTAACTAACAAATATGTAATAAAAATAAAATAATGCCTCATGGTTTTCCTATAAAAAGAAGAATTTGAATACTATTTATTACATTGTTTAACCACAAAACACACAATGCCCCAAGCTATTAATAGATATCGTGATTTAAATATCTGAATAGTGTTAAATGTAGAATTTTAAAGAAAGGTTAAACTAATTAAGGGATCCATGCTACCTTAATAAATATATAAACAAAAAAAGGTTACGTAAACCATTTTTATTTCTATTTATTATTAATGTTCAAGACATTATCATCATATTTAATTAGTTTATGTATATATATTGTAATTAAAAATGGAAAAATAAAATAATCTTATAAATATTCCATTAAATTAAACATTTTTTAATTTATAAATAAAACCGTTAAACAATACATAAAAGGCAAAAAAAGGAGTAATGATTTACTTCAATACAATTAAGAATTACAAAATTATGATTTTTAAACCATTGAAAAAGAATTATTTTGAAGACTTTTATTTTTTTATCCAACAATTATTTTTAAATTTTAAAAAATATTAGTGACTTTTTATCATTTATATCTCTACTATTTAATTAATATATGTATATGTAAATAAATTTATTGTAATGTAAAAAAAATAGAAACTTTCATGAATATTTTATCAAATCAAATATATTCTTTTTCAAAATTAACCTTCAATGATGCTTTAAAAATGAATAATGTTTAACTTTAATCTATACCTATATAATGGGATTCATCTCCATAACTGTTTTTTTTTATATATATAAACAAAATTAATTTTATTTTTAATTATTTTGTAATTTTTTCAATATTAAAATAGTTATTCTATACCTGGGGATTTCTCTACTTAACTGTTTTTATATATATAAAAAAAATTATTTTTTGTTATTTTGTAATTTTTTCAATATTAAAATAGTTATTAAAATTAAGTTTTTGAATGGAAAATAGTTATTAGAAAGAAATTTTTGAATGTAAAACAGATTTGAATCTAGTGTTTTTGAAATATATTTTTATTTCTTCAATTTTTACTCATAGTTTCTTTTCAATTTGAATTTTTGGGATTTTCCATTAGATAAAAAAAATCATTCTGCAAGATAAGAGCCAGAAGAAGAGCATGTATCTCACGTTAGTCTCTATAAATGAGTTTTCTTTTCTTAGTTGTTTAATTGTTAATGTTACTCATTTTTATTTATTTTACTCTGTTTTTCATTTTCCTACTGTGAAGGCGGGATACAAAACATTCAGATTGCACAGGTACATAGTTATATTCATCATTGTTGATGTGGGCATCAATGAGAGAAGAGGAAAGAGATTAGAAAATAAATATTTTTATGAAGTTTCTCATCTTATTCCTCTTCTTGTTTTTCTTTTCATTATTATATTTTGTTTTTTTAGTTTTATGTTAGTAACAACTAATTAAAATTAGTGATTCACCATAATGATGACGTAATTGCTTTAAGGTACATAGTTATTTAGACATCATTATTGATGTGGCATCGACAGAATGATGAATGCGTTCCATTCTTGCGGAGAAGAGAAAATTGATTAGAAAATAAATATTTCTTAAAGTTTGTTACAGTGCTTCTCATCTTATTTTTTTTTATTATTATTATATTTCTGTTTTTTAGTTTTATATTAGTAACCACAAATCGAAAGTAGTGATTCACCATAATGATTACTTATTAAGGTATAAAGTTATCTTGACATCATTTTTATGTGGACGGAGAGGATGAATGCGTTTTGAATATAACATTCTTGCATAGAAGAGGAAATGGATTAGAAAATAAATATTTTTTTAAGGTTTGTTAAGTTTCTTGTTTTATTCTTTTTTTTTTGTCTTTTCATTGTTATATTTTTTTTTTAATTTTATGTTAGTAACAACAAATAAAAATTGGTTATGTTTATTGTGTTACAAATTTGAATTTATTTTTAATATAGTAGGTTAAAACTCATAATGAAAGAAAATGTTTCTATCTTATTTTTACTTAATGATATTTGTTATTTAGAAAATATGAATACACATAATAATATACCTATTTAAAATAAAAAAATGCTCATATAAAGGTATTTCGGCTTCCAGTTATAAAAATAGATGAAAATTATAAAAAAAAACATTAAAATAAAATAAAATTAAATAGTTTATATTAAACTTTTCGTATAATTATTTGTGTAAAAAATATATTCAATTATGTCGTAAAATAAAAGAGTAAAATATGAATACTAAATAAATATTAAAAGAAGGTGATCCTGATGAATAAAGTTATAGATATAAAAATTAATATTTTACAGGAACATGATTATTAAAAATAAATTTGAACAGAAAATACAATAATTAAAAGAATGTAGGATTGATTCAATATTAATCTTGATCGGAAGAAAAATCAACAAAAAGTCAAAACATAGTTTTAATGACATTAGAAGAATTAGTGATTTTGGCGTAGAGCAGCACCATAAAATAGGTAGGACCAATGAGAAGGTGCCACGTGATCCAAAACCCACATAACCATATACGTCACCCAATACCAACACATTGGCGTAATGTAGTATAACCACCGAACGAGGGCAATATCGGGAAAACCCTAAATCTCCACGCCAAAATCTTCAATCACTCTCCATTTTCTCTCATCTCTTTCTCCCTTTTTTTCTCTCCCTTCATTTTCTCGCCCCCACCGACTCTCTCCCTGACCCGCCCTGACTCACCGCCGACTCGGTCCCCGGCCGGTTCGATCTAAACCGTCATGGAGATCGCTCACGAGCCACCTCCTTCCCTCGACGGAGGCCCCATCCCCGTCGAGACACTCGCCAATTCTCCCTCGTCGTCTTCCCCTTCCTCCTCCTCTTCTTCCTCCTCCGCTTCGTCGCCGCGCGGTTCCAAGGGAAAGGAGGTCGAGTCGACCGCTTCGGCGACGGGGACGGCAGCCGCGCCAGCCAAGTACGATGACGAGGAGGAGGAGGAAGAGGACGTGTGCCGGATTTGCCGGAACCCTGGTGACGCCGAGAATCCACTCCGGTATCCGTGCGCGTGCAGCGGGAGCATCAAGTTTGTGCATCAGGATTGTCTCCTTCAATGGCTTAATCACAGCAACGCGCGCCAATGCGAGGTTTTGCCCTATCTGATCTTCAACGTGAATTAACACGTTTTTGTTGGATTTCTGATCCGATTCTTTTGTGTCTGGGACTTGTTCTTGTTTAAACGAGGTGGTAATAGTTATTTTTTTATCGTAGAGTAGCGTGTATCTTGTACTGCTTCTTTTGATGAATGAAGCTAGGTTTTACCTTGTGCTAACATAAGTTGTCAAGTGATGAAGTTAAAGATTCAGAAATTTCTTATTTTGTCATTTTTGTTGCTAAGGATGATGGAAAGTAGAAACCAAATAGGGGCTGCCAAATGGTTGCTGTCTTCTTCATGTTAAAATATTGAACCGCTAATGCTGGAAATGTATTATACCCGTTTATGCCTAATGTTTATAGTTGAAAGCTAAGAGTCCTTTGCTGAGGCACAACAATTTTCAATTTTGAACTTGATAGCATAAACAAAAAGAGAATAAAAAAAATCACCTTGGTCTTACAATAGTTAATTAAGCACACCGTAGATTTGTTTTGTAACTTATGCAAATGCTATGTTCAATACAAATCTGTCAAAAGTGAAGTAACCCCTCCCTGCCCCATTTTTATGTACCTGATTCTTCCTTATTGGGATGTTTTCTTCTTCTAAATGTGCTTCATATGTGCTGCAGGTCTGCAAACATGCATTTTCATTCTCTCCTGTTTATGCTGATAATGCCCCGGCTAGGTTACCTTTTCAAGAGTTTGTGGTTGGAATGGCAATGAAAGCCTGCCATGTTCTTCAATTCTTTTTGCGCCTGAGTTTTGTGCTATCTGTGTGGCTCTTAATTATACCTTTCATAACTTTCTGGATATGGCGATTAGCTTTTGTGAGGAGTTTAGGTGAAGCCCAGAGGTTATTCTTAAGCCATTTATCGACAGCAGTTATCCTGACCGATTGCCTCCATGGTTTTCTACTTTCTGCAAGCATTGTCTTCATTTTTCTTGGGGCCACTTCTTTGAGAGATTACTTTAGGCATTTGCGAGAAATTGGGGGACAGGATGCTGATAGAGAAGATGAAGTGGACAGAAATGGTGCTCGAATGGCTAGAAGGCCTCCTGTACAAGCTAATCGTAATGCCAATGCTGACGGGAATGGTGAAGATGCTGGTGGAGCGCAAGGAATTGCAGGTGCAGGTCAAGTAATTAGGAGAAATGCTGAAAACGTTGCTGCACGGTGGGAGATGCAAGCAGCACGACTTGAGGCACATGTTGAACAGATGTTTGATGGTCTGGATGATGCTGATGGAGCAGAAGATGTTCCCTTTGATGAACTTGTTGGCATGCAGGGTCCAGTTTTTCACTTGGTTGAAAATGCATTTACTGTAAGTCTATCAACATGACTTTATTGAAACTGAGCTTGATGAAGGAAGCCTTTTGAAAAGTTAAAACTGCATAGGTTCAACTCATTTTTAAATAACTTCTGATTTAATTAATTTTAATAAAATACTAAATTCCATTACGTAGTAGCATTTATCAAAATGTATGAGATTATTTTAATCACTTTATGGAAGAAGACAAGCTCTACTGTCTACTCAAGTATTATTTATGTTGTGTATGCAGACATGATCTTCTTGGTCTGCTTCTTTGGGGTAATGGATGAGATGTACTCTTGATAATTAACATTTGTAATTCCATGTGGATGGAAGGATTTCATATGATATAAGCTAGTGAAAATTTGTTGTCTCTTTAATATTAATTATGAATATTAAGTACTTGTGCTTATAAAACTTCAATTAGGAACTTGTAGTTGCATGATTCTCAATAGTTTTGTTTGAGATGCTACATTTACTAGATATATGGTCAAATTATAGCATATATGTAGGGAGAAGCCTCATCTTATAGACTGGTTGTGAGGTTGAGTTAAACTTTAATTTCACTTTCTTAAGATGACAATAGAACTTATTCTAGCGAGGTTTGTTGGTCCTATCATTCCACCTGCTACCAATTTTCCTTAATCCCACACTCTAGATGTCCAACTCTCGGCACGATGGGCTGGGTTGGAGATCTTACATCTATTGAAGATATGGTCAAATTATAGCATATAAGTGGATATAAATTTCATCTTATAAGTTAGTTTTGTAAGGTTGAATTAGGCTTAAGTTTCACTTTCTTAAGAGGTTTGTTTACTCAAAAATTGATTGCGGTGTGAATTTGTTATCATTAAAGAAAGAATGATTAGTTCACTTATTATGATTATTTTTCTTATGTTAATTGGTCATGCTATTAATGCTACTCTTTGTAGTCTAAATTTTATTATCTTTTAAGAATCTTTCTCTAATTATTTTCCCATGCTTAGGGTTCATTGTATATTATTGACAAAAAATTCTTATGTTTTGTAAATTGTGACCTTTTCTGATTAATTTTGTTTGAAATAATTTTGTTTTGTTCTTTGGAGAAATGAATTTGGTACTTATCACATTTCTTACTTCAAACTGAATTTATTTTCTCTAAGCAGGTGCTGGCGAGCAATATGATTTTCCTTGGTGTTGTAATCTTTGTGCCATTCTCATTGGGTCGTATCATACTCCATTACCTATCCTGGTTCTTCTCAACTGCTAGTGGTCCTGTGTTGTCAGCTGTGGCCCCCCTTGCAGACACATCTCTTTCTCTGGCAAATATTACTTTAAAGAATGCATTAACAGCTGTTAAAAACTTGTCATCTGAAACTCAAGAAAGTGGACCAATTGGTCAGGTTGCAGAAATGATGAAAGCCAATTCTAGTGAATTGAGTGAAATGTCAAACAACATAACATCTGCCTCAGCTGTTATCTTGAAAGGAGGGTCAATAGGAACTTCAAGGCTTTCTGATGTTACCACTCTAGCTATTGGATATGTTTTTATTCTTACTCTAATTTTCTGCTACTTCGGGATTGTTGCTGTAATTCGTTACACAAAGGGTGAGCCTTTGACCATGGGAAGGTTTTATGGCATTGCTTCTATAGCAGAAACAATTCCATCTCTCGTCAGGCAGTTTTTGGCAGCAATGAAGCATTTGATGACCATGGTTAAGGTTGCTTTCCTCTTAATCATTGAACTCGGGGTATTTCCTTTGATGTGTGGATGGTGGCTTGATGTTTGTACCATTCAGATGTTTGGGAAGACAATGGTTCACAGAGTTCAGTTCTTCTCTGCATCCCCTTTAGCAAGCTCATTGGTTCATTGGGTTGTTGGGATTGTGTACATGCTACAAATTAGCATATTTGTCAGCCTTCTTAGAGGGGTAACTTCTTGTCATATGATATGATTTTTAGAGTCCTGCTTATATTGTTATTCACTGTTTCACATGATTTATTTGTTTACAATGGCAGGTTTTACGTAATGGAGTTTTGTACTTCCTTCGGGACCCTGCGGATCCAAATTATAATCCATTTCGTGATCTTATAGATGATCCCGTGCACAAACATGCTCGCAGGGTTCTATTATCTGTCGCAGTTTATGGGAGTCTGATTGTGATGCTGGTATTCTTGCCTGTCAAACTTGCCATGCGGATGGCACCTTCCATTTTCCCACTAGACATATCGTAAGATAGCCCCTTAATCAATTTTAGTAGTTTCCATGGATTATGTATCACATTTTTAAATTGTGAATATGAATGTTTTTGCAGGGTATCTGATCCATTCACTGAAATTCCAGCTGACATGCTTCTCTTTCAGATTTGTATCCCATTTGCTATTGAGCATTTTAAATTGAGGACAACTATAAAATCCCTACTGCGCTATTGGTTTACTGCTGTTGGTTGGGCTCTTGGTTTAACTGATTTCTTACTGCCTAGACCTGATGACAGTGTAAATCAAGATAATGGAAATGGGGAGCCAGGTAGGCAAGAAAGGCTACAAGTAGTACAAGCTGGAGTGCATGATCTGGGTTTGGTGCCATTTGCAGGTGATAATTTGAACAGGGCTGTTAGTACAGTGGGAGAACTGAATGCTGGAGAGGATTATGATAATGATGAGCAATCCGACTCTGAGTGAGTTCCTTGCTAATTGAAATCCTACAACTATCATTTATTATCTTATATTTCATTCTCCCAATTTATTTAGTTGACTCAATGTGTGAAAAAATCTAGTAAAGTCATCAGTTTCTTTGCAGTGCTTGTTTAAGCTGTTGTTAGTTACCCTGTCACCATCTAATTAAATATTTTGCTATGACTATAGCAGTTATGCCTTTGTGCTTCGCATAGTTCTCTTACTGGTGATTGCTTGGATGACTCTCCTTGTCTTCAACTCTGCTCTGATAGTTGTACCAATTTCACTTGGACGGGCACTTTTCAATTTTATTCCTCGTCTTCCCATAACTCATGGCATTAAATGCAATGGTATGTAAATGATTGAACTAGCTTTCCAGTCGCTGGCCTTTATAACTTTGCATGTGCTTATAACCTTATTTCTTTTCACAGATCTGTATGCATTTATCATTGGAAGCTATGTAATCTGGACTGCCGTTGCTGGAGTTAGATACTCAATTGAACAGGTAAGAAGAAGGAGAGCTTCTGTTTTGTTTGGCCAAGTATGGAAATGGTGCGGCATTCTTGTGAAGAGTTCTGCACTTCTGTCTATATGGGTAAGGATGATCCTCTTGCTTATTACTATGTTACTGAAGTTGCCCTTTTGAGTTTGCATATATCTGTATTTGCTTGTAAGTATATTAATCCCTATTTTTTGTCAGATATTCATTATCCCAGTGCTAATTGGTCTTCTCTTTGAGCTTTTGGTCATTGTGCCAATGAGAGTTCCGGTTGATGAAAGTCCAGTATTCCTACTTTATCAAGACTGGGCATTAGGCCTTATATTTCTGAAGATATGGACTAGATTGGTGAGTTTGTTTCCTTTTATTATCAGCATTCCTCTGTCAGCTTTCCTTCCTGTCTTTAATTTTTTTGGTGCAAAATTTTTACAAGCTTATTAAATACTGAATGCTATGTACAAAAATATATTGAGTGACATGATGTAGAAAACCTCCTTTTTGCGTAAAAAAAATCTTTCTGCTGCTGTACTCTTTTTGGTAAGTTTATCTTGCTGCATAGGTATTTATGGTATCAATTTTCTGGAATGTTTCTCCTATATGTTTATTTTCATCCCAGTGGCATTATGTGATTCATGTAGCCCCTACACACTTAGTCTAAGACTTCTTGTTTACGTTTGTTTCTTGTTTGTTTCTTCATCTATTATTGCCATGAAGATTAACTGCTCGTTGCTGACAACCTAACTTAAACCTCATTGTAATCTGGGCTGGGGAGTTTGGGACTGGTTTTGTAAGTATTGGCCTCAAATCACGAAGAAGGTAGTATATAATGCCAATGACATGTTTCATTGATGTTGCTTACACCATTTTGGGGTAAAGCATATTTCTGGCATAACTTTTTTTTGTACATGGTATGATTTAAAAAAAAAACATAATAGTGTATTATCAACTTAGGGGGGTGGGGTCAAATTGGCAAGGGTTGATAAATACTGAATTGTGAATGATTTATTGTAGGTTGGTAAGAATGATTTGAATTGGATAAAATGAGTTTAGAGGGAAAAGTCTGGGTGAGTTTACTTGGTTTCTTGGAATTGTAATCAGAGGAAAGCGTTTTACTTAGAGATTAAGTTGATGAACTACGACGTAGTTTGTTTAGCATATACAAGTGTCATATGATCAATTTCCATTCAACTGATGAAGATGCGGAAATCTTTTCATACCCAACTAACAATTTGAGTTGACCCTTTTTGCTCTTTCTGTCCTTTTATGTGAAATTTATTTGGCATGTCCCATTTGTAAATGATTATCTGTCTCTCAAATGTTTGTTACATGATTGAGTTGAATGTATCTATTTGCTATTTTTAAATTGTTGACTTGGTTCTTTCATTAGGTTATGTTGGACCACATGATGCCTCTGGTGGATGAAAGTTGGCGAGTCAAATTTGAGAGGGTGAGAGAAGATGGGTTCTCCAGGTTGCAAGGTCTATGGGTCCTTCGGGAGATTGTACTTCCGATCATAATGAAGTTGTTGACGGCATTATGTGTACCTTATGTTTTGGCCAAAGGTGTATTTCCAGTTCTTGGGTATCCGTTGGTGATCAATTCTGCTGTTTATCGGTTTGCATGGTTGGGATGCCTATGTTTCAGTTTCTTGTGCTTCTGTGCCAAGAGATTCCATGTCTGGTTCACAAATCTTCATAACTCCATACGCGATGACCGGTATCTCATTGGCCGAAGGTTGCATAACTATGGAGAACATGTTGAGAAAGCAAATGAAGCAGGAACTTCTACAGAGTTGCAGGACACTATCTTACTTGGTACGGGCTTAAATCAACAAGATCATGATGCAGATGTTGGACTACGGTTGAGGCGTGTAAATCATCAACAGGTAGGCTGAAATGTATTTTCTGGTAGGAAGGCCACTGTAGGTTGGTGAAGCTTCTGGGGCAGACATGGTTCGTAAATCTGATGTATACTCCACCTGTTTTGGGTAATTATATCACCTCGTCATGACACACCTGTGCTGTAGTTAAAATTTAACAATTCTGTGCGTGTTTTACTTGTTTAAATTTAGCTAAAAGGGGGAAAATAAAATTGTTGATAGCGCATTTTTTCAAAATAATTCTTTGTGAAATAGGGAAGCGGAAGGCATGCTACGAGATACTTAACAACATAGTTATAGTAGTTAATTGTTATGATAATTACTTATTAGTTACTAGTTTGATTGATACTTCTAACTGGTTAAACGTGGCTGAACTTTGTGTACCCTAATATACATCCTTGCAAAAGGGCAAAGGCACAAAGTCAATGATAAATTATATACTCAAGTTTAAATACAACTCAAGTTCAAACATTTTATATATATATATATATATATATGAAATTTCAATGTGTAACGTCTGGTGTAGAGTCTATGTTGAATTCGGTTTGATACAGGGCTGCTGATTCAACTGTATATTGGGTGACTGAGTATCAATTTTATCAGTTCAGGTATTGTCACAAACGTTATAAGAAATTTCTTAAAATATGGATTATTTGGCTGTTTTCTGTCCACCATGCTCCATCATGATGCAGAATTGTTTGCTAATATTTTTTCATGGTCTCCAAATAGCTTGGCATAAAGCGAATAGGAAATTGATTGTTTGGCCAATTTGTGGGAGTGTGCCTGGGATATCAGCTGGAACCATTTGTAGAGAGAAGCCAATTCTATGGCTGAGAGATGATAACTGATAACTTTCTGTCCAAATATGCTCACTGCCTTTTCACTTTTGGTTTTTGAGAGTTCCTCTTTATTTTTTGCCTCTTTCCCTCATAATCACCCCCAAAAAATCCAGTGGATAAACCGTCTACCCAATATAAGCATATCGACAACATTAACCTCTTTTGCTGCTCTCACTATAAATACTAGAAATAAAATAAAAAATGAAGAAGCAATATTCATAAATTGAAAATTTCATTTGGAACCTTTCATTTTTTAAATTAAAATTTCCATAAATTACATTCTAGTTACTCCTTCCATCCCACAATGAATGTAGCTTGTCATCTAAAAGAAATTTAAATTGACTAATGTTCTCATATATCAATGAAACATTAATTTCTTTTTCTTCCTAATTTGTCCTTAAATTAATTATTTTTTCATTAAAATTAATGTATTTATTTAAAGAATAAGAACGTTTCATTAAAATTGTTTTACAAGGTGGTACCTTATTGATTAATGTATGTAAAATAATCTTTAATTATTAGCCATAAAGAGAATAAAGGAGTAAAAAAATGTTTTTCAAAGTTGTGCTTTAAAATTCAATATACATAATGTTTAATGGATATAATATTTAAGGACGTATTTAAATAGGGACTCTGTTATTTATAGAGTTTAGTTTTGGTCCATCAAAGTAATTGGCTTTTATTATACATTTATTTATACGTGATGTTGATAAACCAACATTTCACTCAACAGTACGATTGTTAATGTAAATAAAGTGACCTACTACAGAAGAGAGAAAAATGGAAAATAGTCTAAATTTTGATTTCAAAACTTAAATCCGTTGGTGCAATACTTCTCACACGTTAATCATATACTCAATTCTAAAAGCTTTATGCTCAGTCTAAGAAGTTAATCACATGAATCATGACAAGAGTTTATGTAGTAATATGATTATTACCTATCATGTATTATGATGTAATCTCCTAGTAAAAGTAACAATTTAATTGAATAGACATGTTTAATATTTTATTGAATCTAACTTTCATATCTTTTCAATCAATTAATATATATATATATATATATATATTCTTATGAAGGATGAGTTATTCTTTTTCTGAGGTGTATGTGAGAACTGTGTAAACTGTAAATTCTTCGAGTTTTTTCACTGATTGATAATGCACTCAGCGAAGATGTTCCAACGCTTAAGTAAGAATGTAGATGATTGAATAATAAGATAGAAATACTTTCAAAGAGAATTAAGGTGTATCTACCACAGAGGTTCAATGAAGTGGTTACTTTATCGTAACTGTTTAAGGCAAATTCTTCCTTACATGTGCCCTATTATTAAGGTGACTTGGCAGTTAAGATTGAGCTGTGAGTGTGGATAGTTACTGTCGAGTTATAAGGTGAATTGTCGTAATTATTTTAACAATTTTCATCCATTAACGCATGATGTATTATATATTCATATTTTTTAGGTATGAAGTAATACATAAGTCCTTCAAGCTCGGATGATTTTTGATATTTATGAAAAATCACTTTTAACTCGACACGAGGGAATATAAGCTTCTCCATATTTGGAAGAGTTTAATATATATTTTTATAAATTCACATAAAATATAAATAGAAGTAAAAATAAAAAATAAATAATAATTATAAGGTATTAATGAGGGATTTTGATGTTTTGTTGGGTCGTGACAGAGTCTTTTTAGGTTAATTTATATCTTTTTAGAGTACACGTTAGTATGAGTGATGTCACTTTTAAGAGACACGACGATTTGAGGTTGAAAAAAGTCGTTTCGCGTCTAAGGGTTTATAAAGGTTTAAGGGTTGATTTTTCTTCTTCCTTCATCTTCTTCATCTTTTTGTAAGCATTCTGTTCTCTCTCCTTTATTTTAGTGTTCATTGTTTGTGATTTTCTTCCACCATTTGTCATGTTTGTCTCTTTGAGGTAAATGTTCCATGGTTTCCTTTTTTTCTTCCACGAACTTTGTTTCTGATGATCATAGTCATATTTTAAGGAATGAGGGTGTTAGTCCCATTGGGGGTGATCCCTCTTCCAATCATACTCCTTCGTTGTCTATAGAGAACGATGTTGTGGAGGTTGAAAACGCCTCACACATGATGTTTTCGTTGGTGCTATCGTTTTTCACATCGGTTTACTTTTGATAGTACCCCTACCAAAGAAAAAAAAGCTTATTCTTTAGTGGTTATAGAGGCTTATGTAATCGCAAGACTGCTAGGAAGGGTAAGTACCCTCTTATTTGTAATCCTGAATATTCTTGGGTACTCTGGGAGGTCCACCATTATGCATCTCTTTATTTTCTAAGAGACAAGTGGATGACCTTCTCTCTTCCTTTCAAATCAGAGTCGATGGTCAACTTTGTATCAATCAGACATTGTTTGAGCTCTGATCGAGTATACATGAAACCTTCTTGGAATGGTTTCAATTTTACCTATGTATACAAGTTCTTTTTCAAAGATCTTAATATTACCTTTTCACTTCCTCTTTTTAAATGCCAAATGCTAACTGCGATGAACGTGGCTCCAAGCGAACTTCATTCGAATAATTGGGCTTTTCTAAAGGCTTTCCAAATTTCATGTCACCGTCTCCATATAAAGTCAACAATAAATATTTTTATGTATTTTTACCAACTTAAACACGGGGCTTGGTTGGATTTCTTTAAATGAAGTTTACTTTGCCTCTTTTTACCATCTACTTGTCATTCTTTAAGAATTTCAAAGATAGGTTTTTCAAGCCAAGCCAAGACCCGAAGAAAATAATTTTCTTTTTCTCTAACCAATGTCCTAAATTTCTCTAACGACATGATAAGTTCAAATTAATGGTCGAGCATCGAAAAAAAAAAAGTGTAAAATTGATAAAGTGTTGTCAATGCTTATTAACTATAGGAACCTCCTCAATGTTTCCTTTGTCGAGGATCCCGAGGCATATTTCATAGGTATAAAAACATTATTTTAAGCTTTGATGTTAGTTTTTAACTGATAATTGACCTGTTATTATGTGCATTTAGATGTAATGGGCAAAAGTTTTGATATGGAAATATTGTTGAAGAAGGAAGCTGCTTTTAAGGATTCCAATTTGATCGCCATCAAACGGGTTGATGAACCTTCTTTTGCTTCACCTTTTGCGAAGCGTATCAAGATTCTCACCATTACCAGTCGCTTAAATATTGCGGGTTCATCCCGAGCTGAGGATATCACCCAGATATGATGCCGAACTCATAGACTTCATTGGTCCCAAAAACTCTTTTGATGGGGCTAAGGTTATATTGGAGAGGTGTATGGCCATTCTTCATTGGTATAACGACGTGATTGTCCAAGGATCTAAAGGGTGGGAGAAGACGAACACCCTTGAGCGTCAAAATCAAGAGCTGCTCTAGAACAAGGTCTAGGTGGATCTAACTCTGCATTCCTAAGCTTTGGCTTTAGCTTAAAGTTAGGGTCATATCAAGGTAAAGAACATCTACCTAAGAGCGAGAAGGAGTTGAAACGAGAAAATGTCGAGTTAAAACAAGATAATGTTGACTTAACCTCGAAGAGTATTGAAGGGCACGAGGAAGGCTTTAATAGCGCCTTACATCAAACTTATCATTTAAATCCAAATTGTTCTTACGCAGTCGGATCCTATTAGAGTAACTCTTCCTGTCATCGTTTTCTAATCTTCTCGGCCTTATAAGCGCCTGTTCCACGTGATCGTTATGTCGAGTAATTGTGTGTATGCTTTGGAAGCCGAGTTGGGAAAACTCTTTGGTGTGTTCAAGGCGCGTGGATGTGACAGTCTGTCAGAAAGCGCAGAGTCGCGTGATCTGGGTCGTTGATGTCGAGTTGATCTAACGGCGGAGATTGAATGTGACGGTTCATAACCCTTCCCTCCACCTATAAATAGGGGTGTTGGTGGTTTCCATTTCTCACGCGTCATCCATGAATTTGCTCTGAGAATCCGAGAGCCAAGTGAGTGTTATAATCTGTGTGTACTAGTTGAAGAGTCTTAAGAGGTAACCATGTCTTCTAAGGGTGGCAATGCAGGTTGGCCCACCCCGCATAAGCCCGCCCTGCGTTTGGCCGCAAAATGTGGTTCGGGTTGGCCCACCCCACACTAGAAGTGCAGACTCATTTCACTGGTCCAACTCGCATAAGAAGTAACCCGCGAACCAGCGAGCCAGCCCGCATAAGAATTTTTAAAAAATAAAATAAAATAAAATTCAAGTACCAGGATTATTAGAAGATTTTATTAAAAATAATAAAGTTTTGCTTTGCATCTATTTTTTCCTATATATGTAAGTAAATGTATAAGAGAATCTTATTAAAGTTTTGCTACTAAATATTTTAATGAAGATGACTAATTTTTTAACTATCCTATTGAAATCTCTTCTCTATATTATTTTTTTATTAACAAATTTTAAATATAAGACTTAACTTACAACTAAATCCAATTTCACTCTTAATACTAACTCCTTTAGATGATTAAAATAAAACATTCATTTTTTTAGTACACTAAATTATTATTTTTAAATAAAATAAAAGAAATGTCACGTATGGGGTATTTTTTTATAAATAAATAAATAAATAATTTTTTTATTTACGTGGGCAAGCGGGTCAATCCGCCCCGCCCCGCCCCGCTGTTGGCCCGTACGGGTTGCGGGTTATGCGGGTCGACCAAAGCGGGTTAGAGGGCTGACCCGCATGACCTGCCCCGCATTGCCACCTCTAATGTCTTTCCTTTCCATCACCGGTTTATTTTCATTTGTGTCAGGAGGTTCAAGTAGGGGAAAGCCAATGGCCTTAGATGCTAGTTCTAGTGATACCGAGAGTGATGAGAAGTCCTCTTGGGTTGTCGATCCTTTGAGTAGGAATGACTTAGAGGTTCTATCTTGTTGTCAAAATTATGTGTAATTTCTCTCGATTGGAAAATTTATTGTGATCCAAATATTTGTCCAAATCAATTGAAATTTATATCTAAGTTATTTCATATGTCTTTGATGTTGGGTTAAAAAAACACGTCCTAATTCCAAATAGAAAAATTATGATAAATTTGAAAAGCTAGGATGTTCAGTGTTGAAAATTGGGTTTGAGTGAGAGTTGTTTGCTCTCGGTGTTTGATTTGTTAAAAATAATCCAGTGGTATGTTTGACTTGAAATTTTGAGAGAATTATTCTTAAGATGTTAGTTGCAATTGGTTAAAATTTTAGATCCCAATTCCATCTAGAACGTTTTACATAAGTTTGGGAAGCCTCCTTCCACTGACAAATCTAGTTTGTTTTTGGTTTTTAATCTACTTTAGTGCCTTTGATAGATTCCTTTTGTTGTGCTATCTATTTACTTGTGCTTTAATTATTGTTTGTCATTTCTTGACCTTCATTTCAGTCATGTCTACATATATTTATGAACTTTGAGTTTAGCTTTTTTAAATTAACTTTTCTTGAAATTTTAGAAAAAAGGGTATGAACATTCTTAGAAGGAAGTTTAGGCAACGTTTCAGCTGCATTTTTTAGGATTTCTTGTGACCTTTAGAGTGCCATCAAAGGAGAAGAAGAGACTCAAAAGGGAGTTGGATTGGTTGGAATTCCAAACATACCAAAGATTGCACAAAATGATCAAGAAAAGTGAAGATTTGAGTTGGCTATACCATGGAACAATTAAGTATATTTTTGAGCATTTAATTTTATATCTTGCAAAGTGTTAGTCAAAATGCCTTTTAGGAAATCTCATTGAACAATTGCTTAGTAGTTATGTTTAGTCTAGAAGTGTGTCAATTGGCTCAAAGTGTCAGTTGCACTTCTATTAGGAAACACCTAATTTCATTTCACTTGCTTTTAAATTCTTTTACTATTTCTATTGTTTCCTTTATTAATTGTTGTTGGTTTTAGGTATCCATGGTATTAGGAGAGTTTCCTTTCTTAGTATTCTTTAAACCTTTCTTTGGTTTTGTAGGTTCATTTGCATATCCACACACACACTTTTAGTAGTTTTTGGAAACTATTTTTGAAGTTACTTGAAGGGTCTTTTGTGAAGACTATCTAAGGAGCATATTGGTTAGGAAAGACTTGGTACTTAAGTCGTCCTTGTGACTCACCTCTCTTTCCTGGTAGTCTACTTAGAGTTAGTCTCTCTTTACAACCTCTAGGTGACTACCACCAAAAATATTTGTTTTTGTAATTAGATACCAATTTAGAAACTATTTATCAATAATATAATTTATGTACCAATAATTTTTTTAATTTCTAAAATAGTATTCAATTTAATCAATATAATAACTACTTACTTTTTGTCTCTAGATTTGGTGTTTATTTAATGATTTTCTAGTAGTGTTGTGACGAAGAATAAAGTAAGTAAACCAAAAAACTTTCAAGGAAGAGTAATCAGGAACACAACCATACATCTTTTGAAAGGGGGATATACTTGGTATAAGAGAAAAGGAAATTTGGTTGATAACATGGACAACAATAAGAACAATTTTACCCCAAAATTCAATGAGATTTGAAGCAACCAATGAAAGAAAATCAGTAGTTTCAAGAATGTGATGATGTTTTATTTTTCAATAACCCCATTTTGTTATGACTATTTGTAGAAGAAGTTTGATGAATAATACCATCTGTGACAAGTAATTCACATAATTTATTAGAAGTGTACTCACCACCAAGATCACGTCGAAAACATTTAATAACAACATTATGCGAGTTTTAAGCATAATATGAAACATAAGATATACATAAGAAAAACTTAAAACAATGTTCATAAGATAAACACAACAATAATAAGTTGATTATCAATAAATGAGATATAATTGTAGAATACACATTTGGTAGAATGAATCAAAATGAATCAAATAAGAATATATAAGAAGTATATACATTCTTAGTGAAGGATAAATGTTTACAACTACAACGATCAGAAGTATCCTTTGCGATGACATTAGTAAAATTGGTAGGAAATTTTGTTGGGGGTGAAAAGGAACACTACAAAAAAAATATTGTATTTCGTCGGCCAAAAACGGACGCAAATGAATCAAAACTGACAAAAAAATGTCAAATTTATGTTGGCCAAGCATTAGAGGAAAAAGACGTGGAAACAAAGTGCTTTTTTCGTCAGACAGTACAAGCAATGCAATTTGTGTGGGTCAAGCCACGACGTAAAAGTGATGTGAATGTCATCGGCAAGTTCGACGTAAAATCGAAGTAATATCGTCGACTTATGTGTGGGTCAGGTCGACGCAAAACTTAAGGGAAAAGGAAAAAAAAAACTTACATGGGCTTGGCCCACGCATATATGGAAGCGATAACAAAAATTAAAACATTTTATTTTTTTCTTTCTAGCCATTTTTACCTATAACATTTAGGATAACAAATCCCCAATCAGAAAACAATCATTCACAACACATTCACAATTCAGAATAACAAATCCCAATCAGCATTCACACCACATTCACAAAAAATCATCCAAATAGATAAACAAAGTCATTCACATAATTTCATCCATCCAAATCAACTATAAAAAAACTTAGAAATTTTAAAAATTTACCTCAGAAGAAGGATGGAAGACCACTTCGAGCAGGAGGTAGAGTTGGACGTGGTGGAACAGTAATGAAGGCACGTTGGAGTTAAAATGAGGAAGAAGAAGAAAAAGTTAAGAAAATTAATAAGATGAAGAGAAGAGAAGAGAAAAGAAAGGGAGAAAGAAGAGACAACCGATAGTGATGGAAGCGAGACTAGGAGGTGCGACGACGGAGGTAGTGAGGGCGGGAGACTCGCGACGGACTTCGAGCTCAAATGAAGAAGAAGAACGAAATGTTAACAAAAATAAGAGAAGAGAAACAGAGAAGCAAGAGCAAACCGACGGTAAAGACAGGTCGGAGCAGTGACGATGAACAACAGATGACACAACAACATAGAGCTAAAATGCGGAAAGTGAGTGTGAAAGGGGCAGAGTGAGGAGAGTAAGTGTGAAAGTGAAAAAAATTAAGGTTTCTCAATTTGGAGAAAGTGAGTGAACTGAGTGTGGGGGTAGTGAAATGCGCTATTTAAATAGCACATTATATGCGTCGACCACGACTGATGCACAAAGACGCGGATTTTGCGTCGGCTGGACGACGCCAATCCCAACATAAATAAAAACAAATTTCTAAAATTCAAGATATAATTAAGAAAAATTATATATAAATTTATATTTTTATAAATTCTTTCAAAAATACATAAATCACTAAATTTAATAGATATTAATTTACCCTTTTCATTATATTTGGAACATTTAATTAAATCTTCATAAAGTCAAATAAAAATTAAAAATAATAATTTAATTTATACAACAAAAATAAAAAAAATAATTTATATCAATGAACCTGTTATTGAAATTGCTCAAGATACCTTTTTTAGCTTTTACAATCTATTTTTTAGTTCAACTCTTATCTTAGTAACTGCAATAAAAAAATTAGTACATATGCTTCACCCAAAATGACAATGAGTTAGGGTAATGAACTTATAACAAAAAATATGATGATTATAATTTCATTTCATGATTTTAAGTTCATTTTATACCGGATCCAATCAAAATAGGGTTATATATGTTAGATTTAATATTATTGGGAAAGAAAATTTATTGAGAGTGTCATATAGAAATGCTTTGAACAAAATATGAAATCATATGTAAAATAGTATAATGGCATAATTAAGAACTAAGTCTAGTAAAATTATTACATGTTATATTTATATTCCTAAACTTATGTATATTTTATATTTTACATAACATTTACAAAATTTAAATACAATTTTTTTATTCAGTTATTATTTTTCTACATTTTTCAATTCTTTCTAATGATAATTTCACTAAATAATTTTATTATTAAATACTTAATCAACTAAATAAATTTAATTTAACTAACTTATATCAAAATTTAAATTTTACTCAAAAACAAAATATTCAAAATTAAAATATTTATTACAATATTAAAAAAAATTAAAATTAAAAATAAATAAATCATTTAATAAAATATACATAAATAAACTATTCAAAATTAAAATATTATAAATTAAATAAATTTAAAATAACTAATCTTTTAAAAAAATAAAAATATTTTAAATAAATATACCCATGCGTCGACCTAACCAACATATCATATAAATTTTTTCAGAATTTATCGTTGGCCAGACCGACACATATATTAAATCATGCGTTGGTTAGACCGACACAATATTATTATTATTTTTATTTATTTTCTTTGTGCGTCCTATATCTATATGAGAATTCATGAAAAATGATTTTGTATCGTCTTTGAGTGGATTTGTCGACGAAAATGACTTTGACGCTTTATCAACACAAATGTTTTCACAACAAATGTTTTCTTAGTGGAAGATGTTAGGAAGTTGCACCTTACATCTTGAGATGTTGTAACGAGTGGTAAGGATTATGGTGGATTGGGATTAAGGAAAATAAGTAATGTGAATTTAAGTTTTATGATGAGAGGAAAATGGAGGTTAATTTGGTCATCCATTATTCTCAGCAAAAACAAGTGTGAAGGGTGGTGAAGGATAATTTTTATGGGACTTCTCAAAATGATTAGTACTTGCACTCTCTTTTCTGCTGAGTTATGGAGAATCTATTATGACCCTTAAAAGCTATTCGACTGTTTATAACATGTTTTGATTGTATCACTCGTGTAACCATTTGTAGAAAAATATTCAGAAGTTTTGTAACTATGAAGGAGCCATTGCATGCCTTCATATCTGACGTGAAGCTAAACCAGGTGCAGAAATATGATGCTGTTTCCAACATTTATTGTGAATGTTTTCGTACAGATTCCACCTATGAAGTTCAGACACTTCTCTTAAATGGCGTGTCGGTGTCGGATACTCATATTGGATATCAACACTCGTATGACACTTGTAGGACACGTATCTGTAAAATGTCAAATTCAAAAAATATTTGTTGAATTTCTGACAATTCCAGTACAGATTTAACACAATTTAAAAAAAAAAATACATCAATTTTTAAAAACTCAAACTTATTGTATAAATTTTTATTATGATTATAAAAATAAGAAACAAATCATTGTGGACCAGTCATGAAAAACATTTGTCTGCTCCAAAAAATAATTTGGAACATACTTGTACACATAAATCTTTATTGTCAATTTATATAATTCATAATTATATAATATATAGATCCGTGTCCTACATTTTAGAGATTATACGTATCTTCGTATCCGTGTTGTATCAGTGTTCGTGTCAGTGTCTGGGTTAAATAAGATTCCACTTCTATTAGGGTTCTGAACTGAAAATTATTGTTTAGATTCTAAACAACAATTTAATAAAATACAGAACAAATTTAACAGTAAAAAAAATAATTAATGTTAATTTTAAATAATGAAAAAATTTCTGGCGAGTAATAACAGATATTGGTAAGGAGTCTTCATAAAATAATTAAAGATGCAAAAACAAAAAATATGTTTTAAAACATTTGTTACATTAATTAATTTAATAACATAAAGGATATTCAATATGTTTTAAGAATTGAAAGCTAATCAAAGATACTCAATATCCTTCCACGAGTATTATTACTCATTCAAAGAAAGAATTAGTAAAATATATTGAAACTGTATAATTTATTTAATGAAAGAAATTTGTGGTCAAGAAAGAAACATGAATTTAGGAGCAGTAACAAGCTAAAAGTAACCTCCTACAGATTAATTGAGTATTGAATATTAGTCTGTAAATAAAATAAAAAATTGAATTAAATTGTTTATAAATAAAATAAAATAAAAAAATAAGGATTAAATAGAAGGCAGTGTGAAGTTCTTGTTTTTACAGTTACTGAGATTCTTCTCCTTTGTGCTTTCGCAATCCTTATCTACCTTCGCATCACTCCTTGGGCCCCACCTCTTCTCTCATCCAACGGTCGAGATCTCTCAGCTGGATTGTGCTAGGGTTTACCCAAACCTTTTACCTATAACCTCTCACCTTCTTCCTTTCTCACTCCTTTTTCCCAGCGCAGTATCTGCTGCTCTATCGCTTTCTCTCTCTATTTACCTCACTATTTCAATTCTCCCCCTTCCCTCACGCGCCGCCGTGATTTCCGCCGGCGGCCACTCCTTATCCGCCGCGCATCCACCCCCCTTTTCTCTTTTCCCTTCCCTCTCCTCACCTTGCTCGCACACAAAACAAAAAAAATTAGAACTTTCTCTCAAGTCTGTGTTATCGTTCGTGCATCTACCCGAGTCTAGCTACCTTTTCTGTTCTTCCTAGGGTTTTATTGTTACCAATAACAAGAGGAGGGGGAAGAGAAAAAAAAGAAAAAAAAAAGGAAAAAAAGGGAAATTAGGGATTTCTTTTCGGAAAAAAGAAAATTCAGTTTCTTTGTTTGTTTGTTTGTGTAGTTGTTGTTTTTGGTTGAGATGGCTCAGGTTCAGGTTCAGCCTCAGAATGCGATGCCCGGTCCCAACGGTGCTGCTGCTGCTGCTGGTGGTGGGGGAAACCAGTTTGTGACGACGTCACTTTACGTCGGAGATCTCGACCCGAACGTCACGGACTCACAGCTGTATGATCTGTTCAATCAATTGGGCCAAGTCGTGTCTGTTAGGGTTTGCAGGGACTTGACCAGCAGAAGATCGCTCGGTTACGGTTACGTCAACTATAGCAACCCGCAAGATGGTTAGTTTATTTTTGTGTATAGTTCTTTACTGGTGTGTTTGCATTGGATTGTGCCTTTTTTTTTTCCATTTTACTTTATCGTTTCCTTGTGGTTTGATGATGAAATTTGTTTGCTTAATCTTATTTCTGAATGAATGGATTGGTTTTAAATATACGTCCTACACCTGATTTCATATTCAATAGTGCCGCAATTGTGGTCACATTAGCCGGATATGTTCACAATTTCCGGCACTATCTCAGGAACATTTAGACCTTGTTTTAGATCCTAATTTTTGGATTTATATTGTGGTTTAACTCGTCACTGTGTCAGTTTTAGTTCTCTCGGGGAGGATTCATTAAAGCCAACAGTTTTTTTGTAAACTGCTTTATAACCTTGTTTTAGACACTAATAATTCTTTTGATTTGTGGTTTGACTTGTAACTGTGTCAGTGTTAGTTCTCTGGGGGAAGATCGATCCCTGCTATTATTTATGTATACTGCTTTGTTCTGGTGTAACCTAATAAATAGTGACGAAACTGAATACCGTGAAAGGAGCTGGGGAATTTATTACTCTATTTGCTTTATGAAGAATTGTTATTGTTATATCAATTAATGTGGTATGCCTTTAATTTCTTTTATTGCAAGAGCTTCTTGTGAAGTAGGTCTGTTATTTTGATGGTTGTAACTTTTGTGGTGAGATTATCACTCTATTAATGTTGATCATGTATGTTGCAAAGGTATGGTATGCACGCTGATAGGTGCACTGCTAATAGAATCTTATTTTATAAATTAGACAAACTTCCACGGAGAAAAGAAACTTTTCATGCTATGTCACAAGCAAATCTTTGTGTATCGAATTGTTTGGGGAAAGGGTGCATTCTTTTATCTATAGTAATTGAAAATATCTGTCAAAAGGCATTTGCCCCGCTGGATGAATTTAATATAACCCTGACATATTTTCCTTTCGTGAATGGATGCTTTTTGGAAAACATGAGTTAATCTAATAGTTGCATTGCAGTATTAATCCTGCGTTAGCTAAAACTCTATGAATTTATCTTCAATGTTTTTGGAATATCTCCATTTCTGTTAGTTACTGTTTTGCTTATTTGAAGTATCTGAAGCCCGTTTCATAAATGCTTTTTGATATTTAATCTTGTAAGTTTTAGAATGCAAGAGACTGGATGTTAGTGTATCTTACCTACGGAGAGCATACTCTCTAGCATGCTTTGTTCATATTGATAGGATATTGTAGAGAACTTGAACAGTTTCTAGTTGTTGTAAATTGATGGATCTGCAAAAGATGCATTTAGAATTTCTCTTATGCTCGTCATTGATATTAAATCTTTCTATTATCTCTCGTATTTGATCTCTGCCTTTTGATTCATATCTTGGATTCGTTGTCATCTTTAATTAACTTAGAATTATCCCAAATATCTAGTAATCTGCTTCTAGAATTTGTAGCGCATCTCTGATATTTCATAGAGCACAATACTGTATAATATTTAGCTATTCTTTTGATTGGGTAACATAGTCATGCCATATCATACATTTCTTAAAAATTGGTCTTTTGATGACTCTGCTCATTCAAAATAAGATATGTTTATGATCATTTTATTATGCCAGATGCATGATTTAAATATTCTGGGAGATGGTTTCTTTTCTATTCTTACGATACTCCCTTGTGTTATTGGAAAAATGGCCAGGACCACTCAACATCAGGGGGTTTGTTTTCATGATTGATCACTATCATAAAAAATCATGATTTTATTCTTCAATTGTCTTATTAACTCTTTCTTCCCATAAATCTGATCTTCGTTTTACAGTCCTTGTAGTTTTCTATGCTTAAATAATACTTTCTCTTGTGCTGTTGATGTTGTGATAACCATAAGTTCACCCCCCATGTTTGTTATATATATTATTTTCTTGCTGTTTCTAACATTTTTCCTGCCTGCCAGCTGCCAGAGCATTAGATGTTCTGAATTTCACTCCTCTCAATAACAAGCCCATCCGGATTATGTATTCACATCGTGATCCCAGTATCCGGAAAAGTGGGGCAGGAAATATTTTTATCAAGGTATGAATATCTTGGTGCTTCTTGATTGTTTGGTAGTGGAAGGATTTTTGCCAAGCTTCTATATTGCATACCCTAGTTGGTACTCCCTTTTTCATTTGTTTTCTTTTCAATTTGTGGATTATTACAGAATTTGGATAGGGCAATTGACCACAAGGCATTACATGATACCTTCTCTACATTTGGAAATATCCTTTCATGCAAGGTAGCTACAGATTCATCTGGGCAATCAAAAGGATATGGCTTTGTTCAATTTGATAATGAGGAATCTGCCCAAAAAGCCATAGAGAAGCTGAATGGTATGTTGTTGAATGATAAGCAAGTGTATGTGGGACCCTTTCTTCGCAAGCAAGAGAGAGAAGGTGCTATTGACAAAGCAAAATTCAATAATGTTTTTGTCAAGAATCTAGCAGAATCAACTACTGATGATGAATTGAAGGTGATTTTTGGTGAATTTGGAACTATTACTAGTGCTGTAGTGATGAGGGATGGAGATGGGAAATCAAAGTGCTTTGGGTTTGTGAATTTTGAGAATGCTGATGATGCTGCTAGGGCTGTTGAGGCTCTCAATGGCAAAAAACTTGATGATAAGGAATGGTATGTTGGAAAAGCTCAGAAGAAATCTGAAAGGGAGAATGAATTGAAACAACGATTTGAGCAGAGCATGAAAGAAGCTGCTGATAAATATCAAGGGGCAAACTTGTATGTCAAAAATTTAGATGATAGCATTGGTGATGATAAACTTAAGGAGCTGTTCTCCCCTTTTGGTACCATTACCTCTTGCAAGGTAAGTAGTATAATTGGCCTGACACTAAATCTTTGTTTGTTGTAATATCTGTTTATTAAGTGCTCTACACTTGAAAGGTTATGAGGGACCCGAATGGCGTAAGTCGAGGATCAGGATTTGTTGCATTCTCAACTCCTGAGGAGGCATCTAGAGCAGTAAGTTGTAGGGATATATTCATCGTGAAAGTATTACTTGGTTTTTAGTTTGAAAATGATTTTGTTTGCTTTATTTTTTGGTAGCTCGCTGAGATGAATGGGAAAATGGTGGTAAGTAAACCTCTGTATGTGACTCTAGCTCAAAGGAAAGAAGATAGAAGAGCTAGGCTGCAGGTATGGCTTGTTTTAATTGCTGATCTCTTCTCAACTTTTCTCTGTTGGTGGAATTATGAATTAACAATGCTGGATTAAATCTTTGATGTATTCTGTCTTCTCTAGCTCATGCACGCACATACCAGTGTCTTTCTGCCATTTCTTTCAACTATCTTACAATAATGATAATTGTAATTGGAGCAGAGTATGGGTTGTTTAATAATTGTTTTCTTTTTGTGTTAATTATATATATTTCCTTTGGCTAATTCAGGTTATGAGATCAATAACACAAGTAATGTTGCTGTGCTTTGCTAATGATTATAAATTCAATTATGATAGCTTTGCACTGTATTTCATTATTGAATCTGTGGCTGTAAATATGTTTTCATGTTGGAATAATTTCTTTATGCAGGCTCAGTTTGCTCAAATGCGGCCTGTTGGAATGCCACCATCTGTTGGTCCTCGTGTTCCAATGTATCCTCCAGGTGGTCCAGGTATTGGTCAACAAATATTTTATCAAGGCCCTCCTGCTATCATTCCTTCCCAGGTAATCTCTTCTAATCTGTCTATCTACATGGATTTAAATTAGTGATATCTTGAATTATGCTTGTTATTACACTGACTTTGCTCCATGGAGTAATTTCTTGATCATTCTCCTATCTGACCATGAAAATCTTTCTCAGCCTGGATTTGGTTATCAACAACAACTTGTGCCTGGTATGAGGCCAGGTGCAGCTCCTGTGCCAAATTTCTTTGTGCCAATGGTTCAGCAGGGACAACAGGGTCAGCGCCCTGGTGGAAGGCGTGCAGTCCAGCAGTCTCAGCAGCCAGTGCCAATGATGCCACAGCAGGTTGGTGCAATTCTTTGTTCATAATTTGTGGGTCATCTATCTTGTTTAGGGCATTTACCTGATAATTTTGAGATTGGCAGATGCTTCCTAGGGGACGTGTCTATCGTTATCCTCCCGGCAGGGGTATTCCTGATGTTCCTATGCCTGGGGTTGCTGGAGGTATGTTTTCTGTTCCATATGATGTGGGTGGGATGCCGCTGCGTGATGCATCACACTCCCAGCAAATTCCTATTGGGGCTTTGGCATCGGCTCTGGCTAATGCTTCTCCAGAGCAGCAGAGGACGGTAAGCTTTTCACTCCTTCTAATGTTTATGTAATTAAAACTTGAATCAGTGTTGTATAGTTTTGGGTGTGCCTGAACATCATTTACTGCCTTGTCCAATTTGTAACTAACTATTATGTTTGTTATATATTTGTAGATGCTGGGTGAGAATCTCTACCCACTTGTGGAACAGTTAGAGCCTGATAATGCTGCAAAAGTCACAGGCATGCTTCTTGAGATGGACCAGACTGAAGTTCTGCATTTGCTCGAGTCACCAGAAGCGCTGAAAGCGAAGGTGGCTGAGGCGATGGATGTCCTAAGGAATGTTGCTCAGCAGCAGCAGGCTGGTGGTGCTGCTGATCAGCTGGCTTCTTTATCACTTAATGACAACCCATGATGGATTGTTATTTTCGGCACTGGCTTTGATACAGTTTTCAGGTTGAGTTTGTTTCTTTAGATTAGACACTTTTGGTTTGTTGTGCACCTCCTTCTTTTGGTTGAAGGATACTTCAACACTGATTTTATTTATGTCTTGCATTTGGTACATGGAATCATTTGTTGGTTTATCTTTGACTACATGAGTTTGGGTGAGGAAGGACTTTGATTTTTGGATAAATGATGGGTTACCGGGTTATCAGTGGCCCTGTGTTTTTGCGAGGACGTGAATCCTCGTCTTTTGTCCTTGTTCTTGTCGAACTCATGATGGATTTATTAATAAGTTTTTGCTCCATGTATTGGAGAAGTGCAGGTTAAGGGACAAATCTTGTTTTTTCTCCTCAATTAAAAAACCCTCAAGAAGATTACTTGCAATGCTTTTATGAAGAGATTGCATCATTTTCTAAAATTCACGTGGTGGAAAACATGTGCTAGTTTATCGAACCTAAGATACAAGATCGTTTGGAGTACATGGTACACTGATGGTAAAAACTATGGATTTATTACGTTTTCATGGCACTGATCATGTGTTCTAATTAAGGAATAGTTTCACCAACCATTTCCAAGTTCAGTTGTGTCTGTGAAGAGGGTATTTACAAATTTCGGATTGCCCTAGTAAGCCGAATTGATTTGTTATAAAGACATTAAATCAACTTAATATATTCTTTTAAAATATATTAAAATATAAATTGTTAAATCTTACTATAGTTGTTTAATTTTGATAAAACTTTAATTGGTTTCTTAGAAGGAACCAATTTGGTCTTTGAGTTTTGAGTTAAGTTTTGGATTGGAAAGATGGAAAATGATGAACCTTTCAAACCTCCAGGATACCTAAATGTTCTTCTAAAGTGAAGAGCAAACCAATAAGATGATCTTTATCAATCAATTTTTTTTTCATGTTTGGTCTAGTTTTTCATATTTATTTTTAGTTTTTTTATTTTCTTAGTTTTATGCTACTTTTTCATCTATATTAGTAAATATATTAAATTTGGTCTTTGAGAATATTCATTTATTTCTATATATTACAAGTATGGACGCCACTAAATGTCCAAAAGTATAATTTTAATAGTTTAAATGATTTAAATTTTTAATAATATTTTCTATAAAATAAAATTGTTAACTTTTAAAAGTTAATTTTAATTCGTGATTATTTTAGTTTATAATTTTTTTCATTTTTTTAAAGTGCTTATAGAAAAATTTGGTTAAATATATTCCATATATTAAAACTATTTCACCTTTTAACATTCATTTTTATAGTTTTATCTTTTAATGAAGTATTTTCTTTTATCTTACCCAAATAAATCTGATATATATATAAAATGAAAAGAATTTTTTTAAACAAGCACTTAGTCTGGAGGAGTAATTTATAAAGAAGAAAACTGAAGAGAGGAAGAGGATAAAAAATTATTTTGGGTTTAGGAAAAAGTTCAACCCTTTATTCACTCTAAAACTCAAAAAAGTTTTTGATTCTGAAGAAGTACATTGTGAAGCAGGTAAAATTACTCTTAAACCTACATTATGATATTAGACAGAATTAAAGCTACAACACAATGTGGCACTCAAAATCAAATGTGGCGATAGAGATGGAGAACGAGACGTCATCCGTCCAACAACTCATGAAAACTATGTGAGAACTTCAACAGAATAATGCAGAGACTAGAAAACAAGTTGAAGAATTTCAAGCGGTGCAAGAGCGTATACAATAAGAATCTAGCGCTGCACAAGAATGCATGCGCCTAAAGTTACAAGAAGAGGATAAGTGTCAATAGAAGGAAACTCACAAGGAACAAACGAAACTCAGGATGATGTAGAAATGGCCCAAAAGTTTACGGATGATGTTATCAAGGCCCATAAAAAGATACAAAGGGAGAAATAAGCTTTAGGAAGATAACTTATGATCAACCAGGTAGGAGAGTAGGTAAAAACCCCAATCAAACTAGGAGGATCCCCAACCATTCTCCAAGCAAATCATGGATGAATTGATACCCCCGCATTTTAGGGTGCCCATTTGGGCTTGAGAATCACCTCAAAGCCTTTCGAGCCCAGATGTTGATTTCACGAGGTTGAACTCGATGCGTAGCAAGATGTTCGTTGACACATTCACCAGAATAACTCTTTGATGGTTCATTTAAATTCTCGGCGGCACCATCACTTCATTCTGCACTTTTGCAAGAATATATTGAAGAATAGTTCGTTGCAAATAAAATCAAGCCAACATGGATGGCAAATCTGTTTGATATAAAGCAAGATGAGGGGGACCTTGAAGAGCTATCTCAATCACTTTTATGAGGTGTCGGTACATATTCAATAACCAAATGAGGATATGGTCGTAGATGTGTTTGTAAAAGGACTACAAGTCAGTCCTTTCAGTGAATCATTACTCAAGAATCGAGCAGAGTCAATGGTGGAAGTTTGAAAATGTGACTCAACATACATTGAAGTCGAAAAAACACTTCGAAGAAAAAGGGAGGAGGAGAAGAGAGCACGCTCCAAATTCAGTGAACATGAAAACAAGAAAGTAGCAGACACTCAGGGGAGAGGAAGCCCGAACGATGATATGTGTCATATGTCACCAGACAGAACAATGAATAAATAAAAGCCCTCAATGTCCACTGATGAGTGTCCCTTGGAATCAACTTCCGAGGGATCTCGAGATTGCAAACACGCTAAATTTACCAAGGCGGACTGATCGACAAGTGGGTCATCGCCGAGAAGCATGGTGTAAGTTTCATCGGACACATGGCACCCTATAGAGGTACCTATATGTGTCGGTGAACGGAAGTAGACGACATCGACGAGAGGCGTTGCACCTAGGGAGCTGCTCATGAAGCCCAATCCTCAGAGATTTCATCACCATAGTTAGAGGATTCTTGGGAGGAGGTGTAACCTCGTCTAGTCGAAAGAGATACGTCTGATCGGTATTATCATTAAAAGCTCGGAGACTACCACAAGCTCTCCCTATTTGTTTCTCGGTGATCGATCATGATGATGTAGCACCTCATGAAAATGAACCGATTGTAGTATCAGAAATCTTCATGGGCTGCAATGTGCATTGAGTTTAGTTGATTAGGGAATTTTGGTAGATGTTATGTTTTGGGAGACCTTGTGGGCTTAAACATTCCACATGATCAACTATAACCCTTTGATGGAACGCTCGTGGGATTCTCGGGAGAATAAGTGAAAGTCCGAGGCCATGTGGAATTTCGAACTATTTTCTCAAATGGCATGGCGACGAACACAATCATGCTAAGATACATTTTGGTGGACGTCCTCTCTTCATATAACTTGTTATTAAGGCGACCATCTGTAAACAAGCTCAGGACGGTTGTGTCGACTCAACACTTGAAAATGAAGTTGGTCTCTCTAGAAAGGGGGGGAGGGGGGATTGTCACATTAAAAGTTGATAAAAAGATGGCCAAAAAGTATTATGATAATAGTTTGAAAACTCGTTGAGGAACATACACTATTGCAAAGGTCAGACCGAGCATATGTATAGAGGCAGATCCTCAGGAAGAGAGAAATGACATACATCATGAACCCATCGAGAATACATAAGAACTTGTTTTGTATGAAAAACAATTTCACATTGAGGCATCTTTCAATGTCGATGTCAAATAGAAGAGGAATTGAGGGAAGTCCTGATCAGAAACATGGGAGCCTTCACCTAGTTAGTCATCGACATGCTTGACATCGACCCCTACTACCTATGCCATCGATTGAATTTTGACGCTCAAGCCAATAAGTAAGTTTAGTGATAAAAAACGCATCACAATCTGGGAGGAAACCCAGAAATTCGAGATAGTTAATCACATTAGAGAAATTCAGTATCCTCAATGGCTAGCTAATGTAGTCCTGGTTAAGAAAACGAGCGAAAAAGGAAGAATTGTCGATTTCACAGATCTTAATAACACATTTCCCAAAGATTTGTACCTTCTACCCAACATAGACATGCTTGTTGATAATGCTTTGGGGTGCAGACTCATCAATTTCATGAATGCCTTTTTCAGGATATAATTAGATAAAGAAGCACCCAATGGATGAAGAAAAGATAACTTTATGGCTGAGACTACCAATTACTGTTATAAGGTTATGCCTTCGGCTTGAAGAATGCAGGAGCCACCTACCAACATTTGATGGATAAAATACTTCGTCTCATAATCGATAGGAATGTGCGAACCTATGTCAACAACATGGTGGTGACCTCTAAGCAATCAGGAAGTTACTACCAAGATCCAAACAAGTGTTCAACGATCATCAATATAATAAGGCCAACGAGCGTAAAAGAAGCACATTGACTAACAAGCTAGATAGTTGCCATGTCACGATTCTCATCGGCAGACAGGGGAAAGGGTTTCCCCTACTTTTAGTGCCTATGAAAGAATGATCGTTTCATCTAGGCGGAGCAATGTGAGGAGGCATTCCTCAAATGGAAAGAATACCTATCCCATCTGCTAGTTCTTAGCAAGCCTGAACCTGGAATTCCCATTGGACTATATTTTCGGCAATGGATCGAGTTATCAGTTCATTCGTTGTCCAAGACACAAAAGAAGGGGAAAAATCGATCTATTAGGTGAGCAAGATTTTGCAAGCGATAGAGATCTGATACCAGGCTATTGAGAAGGCAGCACTCGCAATCGTGTTCACCGTGCGGAGGTTGAGACATTACTTTCAAAGTTACTCAGTAGTGGTGATGACCGAGGCAAGTACTATGAAAACTAGATGTCACGAGAAGAATGATCAAGTGGGTCATCGAGCTATCAAGATTTGACATTTGCTACGAGCCGCGATGAAGTTCTTTTGAAGCAGTCCCTATGATTTTCTTTCAAAGCAAGCAACAACCCTGAAAGAGAATGTTTAGAACTTTTACAGATATCGGGGAACCAAACGTGGATGACTTCATACCTTTATTTTATAGCCGACAATATATTACTGATACATAGACTGACTGCGAAAGAATTGTAGCAAAACCCCAACAAATTTACTCTAATCAATGGGTACTTGTTCAGATACAATTTTTCTCATCCACTACTCAAATGTATTAACAAAGACCAAGCCTATAGAGTTATCATTGGGAATGTGTAGAAGTCATATTGGTGATCGAGCCCCTGACGACCATCTCAGCTCAACAAATCCAAAGCTTATTGTTGAAGAATATTATTTGCAGGTTTGGTGTTCCTAAGCTCTTAATCTCAGACAATGGCACCTAATTCGCCAACAAATCGATGGGACAAATGTGTAGAGATAGGTATTTGACAAATCTTCTCATATGTGGAACATCCTCAAATAAATGGACAAGTCGAGCTGATAAATAGGATACTCCTCTGAGAAATAAAGATAAGGTTACAGAAAGCTAAAGACAAGTGGCCAGAGGAACTCCCACGAGTGTTGTGGTCTTACCATACAACCCCACATTCAACAACGTGGGAGACACCTTTCAGCTTGGTCTACACAACAAATGCAATGATTCTCATCAAAATAATGGATTCTTCCCATAGAATGCATAATTTTTCTCTTGAAGCATCCAACGAGGGAATCTGACTCAAGCTTGACATACTGGATGAAGTTCGCGAAAATTCTCGATAGCAATCTGAGGCCTTCAAGTGACGAGTGGAGATGAGACATAAGAGTAAGGTCGTCCCCAAACAATTTAAAGTTTCAGACCTAGTGCTCAGGAAGACTTAACTATACCAACTCGAGAACAAATTATCTCCCAAATGGACAGAACCATTCAGGATATGGCAAGTGCTCGGCAATGAAGCGTATCAGTTGGAGACCCTCGATGACGGATTAGTGCTACGGACTTGGAACGGGAAGTTTAAGTTTTTATTATAGTTAAAATTATTTTTTTTTATGTTTTGAACACTTTATTTCATTGAACTTTGTGACGTGGTCCAACACTCCTCTCCCTTGAGTTTTTCTCAAGAGCTTTTAAGAAGGTTAGCCTTTCAATGAATAAACCACGATTACAATAAATTATGACTAAAAAATCTTGGGATGACCAATTGACGAGTGAGTATAATTCAAAAATCTTGGGATTACCAGTTGATAAACAAGCAAAATTTTGAGTGTTGTTTCTTAGTAGGTAACACATGTTCATAATAAAATAAGACCTCCACGTTTGCTGAAGAGGTTGGGACTATTTGTTGTCCTAGACCTATTCGAAATTTTAAAAAGGTCCATGACTTAAAAAGTTATCTTGGTAAAATCCTAAGGAAATTATTCGGATAAAAACCGATTACGTGTAACATTAGGTTATGAAAATTGGGTGACAAAAATCCATAAAATAAAAAATAATATTCACCCTAAGATTTCATCATAAAAAAAAATCTATTCAACCAAAAATGGAAATAATTTTTTTAAAACAAATATTTAATCTGTTATTATGAAACATTGGTTTTTCGGGTATTGTTTTGGAAGAATAATCTATAAAGAAGAAAACTAAAGAGAGGGAGATGATCGAAAAATTGTTTTGGACTGATTCATGGATAAAAGTTCAACCCTTTACTCTATCTAAAATCCAATTTTTTTTAACAAGAACAATGTAAAGTACTTACCATTTTTTAAAATTTGAATAATATTTTTCATAAAGTTTTTCATTCAATCCCGTTTTGGAATTAGGGTATTCAATAACACAGTCACAAAGTTTGAGAAATAAAATAAGGATAGAATAGAATGATAAAACTATTTTCATCAATTAAATTGTTTATTATTTTCTATTTTGTTATAAGACGCGTTTAAAACACATTATAAGACAATTTTAGAGGTTTTTTCTTCTTGTAAGGTATGAACACATTAGACGGAAGAAGATTTAGAAACGGAACAGTTGCTTGAAAAGAAACGGAACAGTTGGTTCAAAAGAAACGGAAGGTTCCCACGTGCTTCTTCAACGGACAGGGAAACACAAGCGACGTAAAAACAAAACAAACAAACTTTGAAAATTGGAAATGTCAATGGTCTCACACCAAACGACGCCGTTTCTGAATCCGACGCCGACTGTTATGTTCAAGTGTCAACGTTGTTTGCATTCCACCGCCTTCAACGGAAAAGTAAAGATACTCACGTCTCTTTTTCCTTCAAACACTTTCCTTTTTTTTCTTTTTTCTTTTTTTTTATTATTATAATACTCATTCACTTTCTATTAATTTTTTTTCAATTATTTATCATTCCCCCTTCGAAACTGCTACTCACACCACCATTACTTTACCATTTCATCATTAGATCTCTTTTCATTCTCCCTCTCTTCAGCCTTCAACCTCTCTACAAGAAAATCATCCAAATAAAAAAAAATTGTTTTCATTACGTAGTAAATTAAAGAAAAAGAAAAAAAAAAGAAAAAAAAAGAGAGAGAAATGAATTCGATTCATCTCATAAACACTCTTGCTGCTCCGTTTCGGTCTTGTTCTCCTCCGTCCCTTTTTCCGCAATGCCATTATCCTCTCCGTTCCTCCGCTGTACCCAAACGGCGTCGTTTCTCTCACTCCTCCGGGTTCCGCCTCGCCTCAACTCCAACCGTGAATTCGGTTCCCGTAAGTCTTCTTCTCTTTGGATCAACCGTCATTCTTACGCTACCGTGTTCCTTAACCCTTTTTCTTTTGCGGGTTGCGCTTTTACCTTCTCAGCGTGGGAATGGAACCTATACCGTTGCTGATTTCATGACAAAGAAGCAAGATTTGTATGTTGTGAAAACCACCACCACCGTTGATGAAGGTACCTCTACCTCAATGTTGTATGCACTTTTATCATCTGAATTTACTCTATTTATATATCTTTATTTATTTTATTACAGCTCTGGAGGCTCTGGTAAACAACAGAATCAGTGGTCTTCCGGTAATTGATGATAACTGGAATTTGGTAATTTTCTAGTTCCCCTCACTATTTTCTTTTTGTTTTGCCCTATTGTGTAATTTAATGCTTAAAGAAAATTAAAGGTTTCTATTTTGGACTGGATTCAATTCCTCCTTGAACCTTTTCTACTTCTTGTGACGCTGCAGGTTGGAGTTGTTTCAGATTACGATTTATTAGCTATTGATTCGATATCAGGTACTATGCATATCAAGGATGCAGAATTTAAAAATGTCATGTTGTACTACTTTTGTTTTACATTTAGAGTAGCAAAGTTTCTGTTATCTACAAAGTCAAATCAATGTTTATATAGGCTGAATGGTCGATGGGAGTGATTATACTTCATATTTTTTTCAATGTTTGTGTGTTGTTACTGATTTATGGGTGTGAGATTGAAGATACCGTATGTTTTAACATGCTTTAGTCGGAGAGTTAGTAATTTCTGTTTTGGTTGGTGAGTAACGAGGCTAATTGTACTCCCTCTATTTCAAATTATCTGCGAGTTTTTATTTCTAAATTTCTAACTTTATAAAATCAAGAAAGTATTAATTTTTTTTCTCAAACTCCTCCCTCACTTGTTGGTAACTTATCTAAATATTTAATGTATTTAATTGAGATGACTGCTATTAGTAGTAAGTTAGTAACTCACTTTCTAATACGCTTCTAACATATTCCCTACTTTTGGTTAAAATTTATACTACAAAATAATAAGATACTCATTATAAATAAGAGGGGCTATAAAAATTTGTAATTTCCATAGAATTTCAGCTAATAGTAAATTTTGTTGCTAGCATTTCTCTTTAATTAATTCACAACTACGGTCCCACAATTTTGGAAGGGCATTTTAGTCAAAAACTTTTTATCATAATAATTGGTGCAATGAACAACTCTTATGATGTGTGCAATGAACAACTCTTATGATATGTGCATTACCAATTATGACAAATAATTTGAAATGAAGAGAGTATTTAACTTTTTTGCCAAGTCTGTAACAGCAATATTGGAGTCCCATTGTTGTGCTTAATCTTGTCAATAAGTTCTCTGCATGCTGCTGCTAAGATTTTGCTGATTGTTATGTTTGGCTTTTAGGAGGTTCTCAGACTGATGCAAACCTGTTCCCCAACGTTGATAGTACTTGGAAAGTAAGTGTGACCTTTTTATGTTCTACTTATTCAGTGTGATTTTCTGTTAGCATTTACTATGCTGCCTTATGAATTCTAATTATATGGAATAGATTTATCATTTACCGGTAATTGCATATAACTCCTCTGAAACTGAGGCCAAATGGTGCTATTAGATGCTAATGTGGTAATGATGAAAGAATTCAAAAACTAATGTTTGGACATAGTTTTTAATGCAATAATGAATAATTCAACTGCCCCAACACAAGTCAGTTACGAACATAAGCTGAGCCCACTTCTCATTTGGCAACGTTTTGGTTGGATTATTGAATACTTAGATAATTGATACCAAACCTCTGTTTACAATTCCTTTTTGATATAGCAGTTTATATCTGATTCATATAATTTGTTCATGGTCTGCATGTGTTTTATGAGTTTGGATTTTCATGTTCGATCAATATTCATTGGTAGAGTGAGTCTTCATCCATCCCCTTTACCTTGTCAAAATTGCATTACCTGTTTCTTGATGTGCAAATAGATCATATTTCTCAAAACAAGTAAGATTTGAAAGGGAAACAAATAATATCGACGTTCCATGCTTATCGCACTTCCTTGTGCCTCGGTTTTATAGGATAGAAGAAAAATTCTGTGTGAAGTATAATTTTGGCTTTTGCATCCCTATATATCCACATTTAGTATGCCAGAGTCAACCTTGAAGCGGCTATATTCTACTTATATGGTGCTTTCGTGACAAAGCTTTAAACACATTGTGAAAGTCAACTTCTTGAAAAGTTCCAATCTTGAACTTATGCATTAGTTCCTTTCTGTATATTTGGGTTGTCTATTTTGTAGAAATATATGTGGACTAGCTTTGGACCTTAATTGGGCCTTGATTGGATGGTCAAAACCCTAGGGTACATAGTCAAACTCGGCAAAGTCATGAAGGAGAAGAAGCTTGAAGCATGAACTCCCACGTCATGTGGAAGAAGCCATTTTTAGGCTATTAGGAGAGGAGGATTGAGGTAGTTGAGAAATAACTGTATGATAGACCCATTACAACAAAGTTAATAGAAACCTAGAAGGGGAAGATGAGTTGAGAAAGTAAGCAAAGGGATTGATTTGCTGTATCAGTCCAATCTGAAGAAAATAATAGATCAGAAAGAGTGAGTGCACAAAATGAGATATCAGCAGTTAAATCGTTGCATAACAAGTGATAGTTGAAAATTGGGGAGTGTGGGGAGAGATAGGGGTCATTTCCTTGTAGTGTAGAGGTAGGGAGGAGGCAGGTAGTGGTCGAATGGCTTTATCCTTGGTGTGGGTTTGCTTCATATTAGGAATCCATATTCAAGTCAGCCTGTGACTTGAATATAGTTTTCTTTCATTTTATAGCAAAACTATAGTTTTCTTTCATTTTATAGTAAAACTATATTTTTTTTACCAGCAAATAGTAAAACTATGTAATATAGTTTATCTTCTTCATCCCTGTGCTGATACCCGCGGTGTCTGTCTTACCAGCATTCCTCTTTTGTTCCACTTGAAAGGGACAGTTCCCTTTATAGTTTATTCTTAAATTGGTTTGCAATATCTTCGTATGATTTTTTTAATGAATCTGTGCACATGAAACTCAAACCACTCACGATGTTGGGTGTCACTATAATAATATTCTTCCATACAATAAAGGATATGTGCAGATTGTTTTCTTTTCTTCATTTTCCCTCAAAAAGAAGGGGAATTGTAATTGTTTAGCAAGAGCTGTTATTCTATTGAATGGTTACCCTTCTGTAGCTCTAATCAGTTTTTGCATGACAGACATTCAATGAGATACAAAAGCTGCTTAGTAAGACTAATGGCCAAGTTGTTGGTGACTTGATGACTCCAACTCCACTCGTTGTCCATGAATCGACAAGTCTAGAGGAAGCTGCTAGGTACTGACTTTTCATACATATCCAATAATGTTGAATTCTCTGATTCTATTGTATGTAACATGGTAATTTGTAGCAATGCAAGAGGACAAGAAAATCAGTGACGATTATTAGTGCCACCATTTATGTTAAATAATTTCATGAAAAATTAAATTATTAAATTCTGATAAATACGATTCCTAAATCTCAACCATCATGTTATACCAATCTGATGCCCACACCATTACTTCTTGTATAGGCTGTTGCTTGAAACAAAATATCGTAGACTACCTGTGGTCGATGATGATGGAAAGCTGGTAAGGAGATCTATTCTCTCTTGCAAGATTAATTGGTGTGCTTCTTCTTCTAGTGACTTTAGCTAATTGATTTTTCTGCGTTCTTTCTAGGCTGGACTTATTACAAGGGGAAATATAGTTAAGGCAGCTCTGCTATCAAAACGCGCGGAGAGTGGTGATAGTGTTTGAAAGAAACTTCATTGAAATAGCTTTGCTTGTAGGTTGTGCTGGTGAGATTCAGCGTAACTTCAAAACTATAAGCTACGTATAATGTATGTATGTATGTAAGTGTCATGTAGTGAATGTTTAGACAATTATGAATGTATGACAGGCTAAAAGAGGAGGTGAAAGCAACTTTTGACGGCCTTGTGAGATCTTAGTGGTGGGTAACAAAGAAGATAGAGTGAAGTGATTGTTTGGTGCATTGATTGTTACGAGCATGGAGACACTACATCCTCTTTATTGGTCTCTGTTAACTCTGACGTTTGAGGGTGGAACAGATAATTTGGAGCCCTGTATTATAAATTTATATTGTAAATTGTTGAGGATTTTAATTTATATGTTAGTATGCTCTGGTCGGTTTCCTATATTAAGATTATTCACCAAGTTCTCGAGTGTCTCCAGTTTACTGCCGTATTGAATATCTCTGGATAGGGTCAACATCTGATCTCATCAATTCTTTTATGGACTGAAATACATTCCCCTACATGGATATGAACGTATGATGAATGTAACATTCTATAATCTTCTTTTATTGATAAGTTTGTTTTTTTGTTAGTAAATTTATGGGTTGAATATGTATTTCATCAATGTATTTTCATATGCAAAATTGATTTTTTTAATTCAAATTCAAATTAAATACTTCTTGAGTATTTATAGTAATTCAAACTAAAAACTTCTTCACTATTTATATTAAGAAAACTATTGAAATGAAATTTTACTTGTTTTTTTTACATGACAGATTTTGAGGACTATTGAATTTGATAGCTTCCTTCTAAAAGACTATTGAATTGTTGCCAAAATTTCAGCTTCAATACTAGTTTCTTAACTCACTCATTGCTAGTTTTATTTATTTCTAAGTGTTTTAGCAAGGAGTCTTTTAAGAGTTGACCTAACCTCTATTAAGCTTCATTATCATTTTTCATACACCAATATTTCACAGTTTCTTTCGTCCATTTTAGTCACTCAATTCCACCAAATTCCGCACTTCAAAATACAAAACAAAAGATTCATAGCAATGCAAGCTAGGATTGTATTAGTTCGGGAGGGATTGAAGTGTGTAGGAAGAAGCTAGTGAAGTGTGTAGGAAAAGCTTTCCTAATTTAAACTTATCAAGTTAGGATTAGTGTTTAGAATATCTGTCATCTACTAATTCTAATTTGCATGATAAGTTAGGGTTTTCTAATTTGCATGATAAGTTAGGGTTTTAAAAGTTCTTGTACATATCTCTCTCAATCCTAGGTTTAGAGTTTGAATTTTATTCTATTTTTTATCCAAAATTTAAGGTCAGAAAGAAAATTTATAATCTCTACTATTTACAACTTTATACAAGACGAGAAAATACATTTTTCTGTGTCTATGCTTTTAAACTGAGTTGTGGTGACTAGTTTTGTTTTAGATGGATCTCCATCAATGACTTAATAAAGACTAACTTATAGGAAAAAAATTTCAATACTTAATGTTTCCTAGAATTGTTTCAATATTAATTGTATAATGTTCAAAAACACAATTAATAATCTTATCCTTTATTTTATATTTTTTTATTTGTTTTAAAGTATTACCAAATCATAAATTAATAATATTGAATAATTGCTATAGCCGTGAACATAAAATATTATTTCAAATTTGACAAGAAAAATATAATTCTACTCTGGGCTAAAATAAAGCTCAATTTGAAGTAACTTATGTCTTTACAAAAAGTTTAAAATTGCAAAGAAAGATTACATATATATAACTTTTATAAAACTAAAAAGTGAAAAAAAAAATTTAGTATTTTACTCTTCAAATGAGTAAAGTCTTTTTTATTGAAGTTTTATCTTCTTCTATCTTTTAGATATAAATTTTGGTGACAAAGCAATTGTTATCATACTTCTTCATAAAAAAATATGTCATCATATCTTAGTTATGTTTAATAACAATAATTTTTATTGGTTGAATATTGTATTATCTCGTTTCAATATCAAATATCAATCCACAATAAATTTCAAACATTAAAATACTTTTTATAATTACATATAAATCAAGAAAAAATCTTTTTTCAAAAGCTAAGGCAAAATAGCAGTATTCTTTATAAAAGAACATATAAACACATATTGCTTTTGCTATTTTATGTTTTTCTTCACTTTGTTACACATCTTGCTTTTGTTATTTTATGTTTTTCTTCACTTTGTTTTCGGCACTATTTGGTGTTACTGAACAATAAAACAAAAAGATTTTTAATATCAGATTTTTTTGAAGAAAAATTAAGAGAGTTCAAAGTTGTGTAATTCCTCATTAAAGAATATTTCTCATCTATATTACTAAAGATTTTTTAATTAACTCTTTTTTTTTTCTTATTTTTTACAGCATTTATTTTCTTATCTTTTCTTTATGCTCCTTCACATTCTTTTCTTTTTCTCTTTTTTCATCCTCCTCTTTTCCATTTATACTTTTATAAGTTTTCTTTTCATTTTTCTTTTCCTTTTTTTCTCATAAGCTATTTTACCTTTTTCTTAAATTCTTTTTCTATTTTTTATAATTTTTGTTTACTGTTATGATTTTTTTTTTATAACTTCTGTCATCTATTTAACATTTTATTTTTCATGGAAGGAGGAAAGCTTATTCTAGGTTTCTTATGATAATTATTATTTCTAGGCTTATGATGTATCACTACAAAAAATAACAATTTAGTCATCGAATTCAGCGACTGAAAATAAGTGGTCGCAATTTGCGACTGAAATAGTCACCAAATACTCTTAGTGTCAAATCTGCAACCGAAGTAGCGACCGAATGAATTGTTAATGATGTTAGTTAATTTTGCGACCGAATTAGCGACCGAACATAAGAGTGACAAAAGCATCGGTCGTCAAAGTGGTGGCTGTTTTGAATAAATTGAGAAAAATATATTTGTGATCGAATTAGTGACCGAATATGGTTATTTTTTAGCCACTGATTTTCTTTCGGTCGCTAAATATAATTGCTTATTTTCTGCCACCGAGTTAGTCACCGATTTTTTTTTGTCGCTAAATGTAATTGTTTATTTCTGTCACCGAATTAGCCACCAAATATGTTTATATTTTAGCCACTAATTTTCTTTTGGTCGCTAAATGAAATTGTTTACTAATAATAATAATAATAATAATAATAATAATAATAATAATAATAATGTCACAACTCTGGTGACAAGTGAAATCGGTGAACGAGTTCGAACAAAGAACGGTGACACTGCGAATCGAAGAAATGTGTTGTCATTGTTTCTCTGCACTACTTTCCACTCTTCCCCTCAGCCTTCCCTTTCGCCACCGAGAAATCACGAGCACTCTTCACACCGATCTGAATCTCCTCGATTTAATTTCTACCACCGCGATGGATATCGCGAACGGCGTCGTGTTGAAGATGGAGGCGTTGGAGTGCGATAATGCGCCGAAGAAGGATGAGATCCAGAGCTGAGGAAGCTGATCGAGTCGTTGCGACGAGAGGCGGAGGAGCTGGAGTCGGAGGTGAATGCCGCCGAGGAGGCCAGATCAGAGGCGGCGACATTGAGCAGCGTGCTCGAGGATCAATAGAGAACGCTGGTGTTTCTGGAGAGGGAGACGAAGACTTTGAAGCAGCTGAACGCAGAGTGCGAGATGAAGGTGCGCTATCTGGAGCGAAGGATCGACGTTCTGGAAGTGTGGAAAAGCAAGGAGCGGAGCAAGAGAGTCCGCATGGAGGAGGAGATGAGATAAAAGGTTGGTGAGAAAGAGAAACAGATTGAAACGCTAAAGTAGAGAAAAGGTTCGCGTACTTGCCGTTTTCTAAGCAAGTACTAAAATTACTAGATTTCGAAAACGACTGAGCTGCACGGGGTGCAGTTTTTCATGAAATCACAGGTGTTTGATGCAAATTCTCCGATGGGGACTGATGCTCGTGTGGTGGTTGAGGAAAGTATGATAAAGGATTATCGGAGTGTGCTTCGGAGATACTGTCAGGTGGAGATGCCGAGCCAGAGTTGGAATAGGAATATGCCAACTCCTCAATGTGATAAGCTGCAGAACTTTGCAGTCATGGCATGAAGGTATCTTCTTGTCTATTCACTTTGTTTCAGTTGAGCAATCGAATTAGGTTAGTTTTTTAATGGATTGAAATGTATTTATTTATCATTGTTTTTTTATCGGATTATGATTGTTTTGTTTTGAACTTAAAAGCGGTTTGGATAAATTCATTCACATGGCATGTTACTGGTTGCATGATTAATTGGATTTGGAACTGTGAGAGAAGTTTTCTAAGGCTGAGACAAGGGGAAATAACTTTATTGCTTGTTGTCTAGGGTTCTTAGATTTGTTTTGCATTGATTTTTGGGTTGTGGTGAATTTTGTTGAGTGTTGATATGGCTATTTTATTGCTCTGATTATTTAAAACTCTAATTAAGCTTTACATCCTGGGGTTATATGCTAGTGAAATGTCAACTGGTGCTTCTCTTATTATATATAGTGCAACCCAAACCCATGGTCTCCAAGAAAGATATTGTTGTGTATGGGTATGGAAGTGTGGCTTGGAAAGATCGCATGGAAGAATGGAGCAATGATGGAGGTTTTGGTGATGACTTTGAGGATGTTGATTTCCCATGTAACTCTCCAACTTGATCAACATTTTTATTTGTTTTATTTAAGTTTCTTATTAAGCTACATAATTGGGGTGGATACTAGAGCACCTCTTTATAACATCAAACCCAATCCATTTTGCATTTGGAAGACATTAAGACTTAAAATCACTTGATGCTCTTATTGAGATGAGTAGTGGAAAGGTGAACATCCTGTGTTAATGGCAATGGCAGCCTTTGCATCAATATTTATGGGAAACTCTTTGGAAGGAGGCTTGCTTCTTTCCATCTTTGGAAACTCTTTGGCACATATAGGTGAGTTAAATTTTGTTTCACAAACCAAGGTTTAAGTTTCATGTTCTACAAAAAGTTTGATTATCTTATGTGATGGATTTTGCAGCCGAAGAGCATTTCACCAGTCGATCAATCGTTGATGTCAGAGAGTTGAAAGAAAATAATCCAGATTTTGCCTTTGTTCTGGATACCAAGGATGATAAACTCCCCAATACATTTGACTTGGCATACAAGAGAATTCCCGTGCATGATGAACTTTGGTTTTCTTTAGAAGGTTAAACAGTGACTGATGTCTTGATATTGTTTTTTATGTTTTCAACTGGATAACCAGTTTTTACTGTAATCGTTAACTGATGTTCATAGTTATTCTTGATGATTTGGATATAGTTAACCTTTGCATTGTGGTTTGTTACCTTACTGCATAATAAATTAATATTTCTAACAATTAAATCATGATTCCAATTCTTTTTATTGTTCTTAATAATTATTGATAGTATGTGAAATACTTATATAACCAAACTTATTTTGCAGCTTAGTGATCCAGAACCCAACTCTTTTGTAACAAAGTATGTCACCGGGTGTTGAAAATGTTACAGATCAAATATTTGAATTCCTTTACAATATTATTTTGTATTAAAATATTCAAAATGACTCTTTATCTTTCTTCGTTTAAAGAGCATTCCTGGTCCTCATTTTCTATATATGTCACCTTTTAATAAATGATGCTTGTTTTTTATTGCTTGTTAATAATAAAAATAGTAATAGTGATAAAATAGAATAAAAGTTAACCCTGGTAATGTAAAATAGAATAAATTTTATTCTTTTCAGATTACCGGTTAACAATTAGAACGTAGATGGAATCTTGAATGTGTTGATAGTAATAATCATGATTATGATTATTATACACCACTTTACTTGGTGATGTATAACGAATAAAATGATGTTTTTTTTCTTCCATGTGATTCCTCACCATATTTACTCTAGATTTTTCTTCTTCTTTCAGAAGTTGAAACAAACATATCTATAATACATATTTTTTTTTTTTTTTATGTTACTTTTAAGTCTTTAATTTCATCACTTAGGCTCATTCGATCATGATCACTCATTTGTTTATCAAAATATTTTCTCCAAGTTTTGAAAGGTTTTCATAAAAATGGAGTGATTTTCACCAAAATTTTCAAGTGTGTGCGTATCCCTATGTAAACTAAATGAAGTCTTCTAACCAAACAACATAAAATAAGTGAGACTTTGTAAAAAAATGTAGCTTCTAACCAAACAACATAAAATAAGTGAGACTTTGTAAAAAAATGTAAACTAGATGGATTCCTGATGTGAAAGTCTAAGTGACACTTACGAGTCTTTCAACACATTTCCACAAGTTTAAGCGCTTACGAGTCTTTTGGAACATTTCCACAAGTTTAAACACCTACTATTACACAATTCAAGTAGAGAGATGAGAGAATGCCAATGATTTTCCAAGACACCAAAAAAGAACCAAAAATTACACAAGATGACAAAATTACAGTTTGTGTATGAAATGAAATTCATTGCTAAAATACAACAAAATGAAATATAAAGTAGCTACAATATTTGTGATTGAAAACAACAACTCAGAGATGAAGAAATACGTTGTAACCATGAAAAAAAAAAGATGGAAAATTTTATCGCAAAAAGTAGTCTCAAAGGTGTTTTTGTGATTTTTCTTGTGATTTTTAGTGCAACTCTCTTTTGGTCTTTTCTCACAAGTGTTTGCACTCTCTTTTAATTCTTTTCTTGTCTCTTGAGATCTCCCAAGTAGTTGCTTCAACTAGTCTTCAACAACACCAAGTATTCTACCTTAGAAAGAGGCGAACTCTTAAAAAATCATAGTAAATTTTAAACATTCCTAATTACATAGACTTAAAATCAAGACTATGAAGATGTAAAATCAAGAAAAATTAAATTAGAAATGGATAACTTCAAATGAAGATAGATTATGACAATACTTATAGAATTCAAACAAAATGACAAACCAAACTTAAAGGAAAATTTGGAAGTAAGCATACCAAATAGAATCCTAATAAATAACTCTAGATTTTCATTACAAAATAAAATAACGTGCAAGTTGAATTAAGGAACAAGAATTAAGGAACAATTAAAAACACAAGTTTCATATTCAAGTTTGGAATTGTTGAGTTATTTTAGGAGACTTCTGATGTTTATTTTACTTGTTTAAATTTGTCATATTAAGTTTAATTCAATATTTTAAATCTCATAGTTCGAGGGATACTATTTTATATGATTAAGGACAATATGATTTCGAGATTATCTTGCCCATTTATGTATATATTCATGTATGTAATGAGAAATTATAGGTGAGAAACATTTTTTTTTTTTATTCTTGAGATGGTATTAGAGCTTTTGATCCTTGGAAACCTCCAACCATGTAAATTTGAGTAACCTTAATTGTTGTATAAACTTAATTGCAACATTCATTGTTACCCACTCAACATATGGTCTCTCTGTGTGTTTCGATGTCCATCATTGTACACAATTGCAACCTTCATTGTTGCATTTTTGTCCTAATCCATGTGTGTATAAATTGTTTTTTGTGATGGATGAGAAAGGAGGATTTGTTCTACAAATCAACCATGAAGAGTTAGAAATAATAAGATCCTTCTTTGACAACATGGAAAAACCAACAACAAGTATGTGCTCAATATACAATTTAATCAACAAGTATGTTCCTTAGTATATGAATTTTATTTATATTAAACACAAGCATGCAATGTTAACAAGCACAATAGAATATGAGTGATAAAGATCAAGAAGAAAAAAAAAACAGATTTATACTAATCCACCTTCATAAGAAGACTACATCTAATAACTTCAAGTTAATCCATTAATTTCAAGTTTTTACAAGAACTGTACAAGAAAAACGAGATTCTAATTTAGAACTTGATCTTGAGTTGATACAAACAAAGTAGCTATGAAGATGACCAAGGAAGCAAAAGACAAAGCACATGGTGAGCAGTCATCTCAGCAAACATTTCAAGACCCCACCAAGGAGTTCATGGACCCGACCAGAGGAGTGGGCATAAACCAAATCACCAACTGTTCTTCCTTTTGGTTTTCTTAAGAGATAGAATATGTTGTAAATAATTTTGGGCTCAATTAAGGGTTCAAATAGCAAAGATAGCCTAGAATAAGGTGTCTTTAGCATAATAGGGGGTGTAGGTATCATTTTAACTTGTTTCTAACCCTTTAAGAAGACATTTTGACCTAGTTTATAGAAGGATAAGCCTAGGATGCGGGATTGACTTAGTCAAACCCTAAGACATTCCTTTTTTTTTCCCTTTTCTCATCCTATCCTCTTGCTTGTTTTCCAAGGCTCCTTCCCCTATAAATAAGAGGCCTACCCATTGTGTTTTACAAGTTGAAATTAATAGAAGAAAAGTTACTATGCACAAATATCTAAGTTTCCTTCTTCCATTCTCCTTCATTTCTCCTTCCATTTATGTTCACTGTCTTTATAGTCTTCCTTGGTTTTGCTCTCGATTTTTATCATGTTTAATTGAGTTTGCATCCATTCTCACCATATCTTGTCTTTTATCTGTCTTTGTGAAATAAACCTTCACATCTACTTAACCACTTGGTTAAGTTAATGTCCAGTGAAAATTTTCCTAAGATCTTCACTCTTAAATTCCTAAAATCTCAATTCTAAAAGTAAAGTGTCACCAAAATGAAAACATCTAAAAAATCAACTCACATCATTAGTGCTACAATGTTTTTTTTCATAACCTTGTGAAATCCTATCATAAGTAAATCTTGACCACTTGATAAAGAAATAATAACAACTTATAAATAAAATTGGAACAGAATCACTTGAAAAAATTAGCCACAGTTTGTTTTTTTGTAGCTATAGCATGAGGTGGTTCCAAAAAAGAATTTTTAACTTTTGATCCTTTATAAAATCTTGTATTTAAAAAATATTTTTTAGTCAGCAAATCTTTTTTTTTTTTTTTTACATTTTGTATTTTGAAATTAGTCTCTCTATGTCACTTCAAATTGATGGCTTCAAAATAAAAATCAATACTTTGTCGTTATGCCAATTTTAGCCAATTAAATATTTAATTGACCAAAACAACATGAAATGAAGTTTCATAACATTTTATTTGATTAAAAGATATATTTAGTCAGTTTAAACCACTTAATATATGTCTTTTAATAATTTTAATTTATTAATTCACAATTTAATAGTTTAAAGCAAGGTGAAATTGAGTTTCAACAAAGGCTCCAACATTTTAGCCAACTAAAACCTCTTTTCAATTGATTAAAACGTTCTTTCTTGCAATTCCAAATATTTTAAGATCCTTTTAACTTATTAACATAAATTTTAATTAATTAAAAATGACTCAACTTGTATTAAAAAGGTTAAAAGTCATTGAAATCAAACTTATAGCTGAAAGCGTCAAGATCAAAGGTTTATAAATTCACTTAAGACCAAACTAAAATCAAAATTACAACTCAATGTGACTCTAATATTCAAGATTAACAAAGTGAGCCAAAATTCATCAAATGCATATGGTTGGAGGCATCAAATCTTCATTTTCATTCTATTGGTGTTTTGTACTTTAAGCGTGTATTGTGTTATGAAATTTTGTTACTTATTTAGTTTTCAAGATATGTCATGTATCGTCTTCAACTTTCATTTAATACTTATTCCACAGTTGCATCAAGCTTTTCAAACAAAACAAGTTCCCCCTTAAAAGTTCAATTTAGAGGCTAACCTAGGTAAAAAATTGTAAAAATAATTGTAAATTGATCATCTATCACATGCCTGGTAACAATTGTCTATCATATTGTTTGTCAACTACGAAATTGTAGAAACAAAAACCTTGAAATTGTAAGAATTGTAATTGACACAAATGTAAATGACGAAAAATAAAAGAAGGTAACATCAAACAACAATAAACCAGAAATTAAAAATTGGAAACGAGAAAGTAATTCTCAATTCAATAGTCTACTACTTAAAAAATGTAAAAATTGAAAACTAACAATTGAAATTTATGAATAAAATTCAACAACAATAAACTACTCTAATGTAATTATATCAACCAAAATAGAAACATGAATCAAAATTGAATGAAAATAGTAAAGAGAAAAAAAATTCAATCTAGAATCGCAAAAAACATCAAACGTAAATCATGGTCAAGTTCTCTTCAACCTTGAATGCAAGAAACTCAAATATGAATTCCATGTTTGATAAAATAACACAGAAACAACAATTTGCATATTCAAGGAGGAGGAGAAAAGGGAGAAGAAGAATAAAAAGGAATGGGAAGGGAAAGAGAAGATGAAGAAGAAGAAGAAAAAGGAAGGAGGAAGAGATAAAGAAGAGGAAGAAGGAGAAAAAGGAAGGAGGAGGAGATAGAGAAGATGAAGAAGGAGAAGAAGAAGAAGAAGAAGAAGAAGAAGAGAAGGAGGAATGATGATTTTTGAAAATTGTGAGACTATTGAAAGAAAAAACTTTACAAAAATATTGAAAAAAAAAATATAAAGAAAAAATAGAAAATTCTTATTGTAGCCTAAGCCTCTTTCTGGATCATTTATTCATATACTAGTGTGCTCGGAGATTAGGCTAAACATGCCGAACTCCTTTAACAAAAAAATTTTACGGTACCTCCAAAATACCTTAGATGTTGGATTGGCATTTGAGCAAGATGAATCACTTGGTCAATGCATAGTTGGATATTGTGATTCTGATTATGCAGGTGATTTGTATAAGCGACGGTCTATAACTGGCTATTTGTTCACTTTAGCAAAATCGCCAGTTAGTTGGAAGTCTACCTTGCAGTCTACGGTGGCTTTGTCTACGACAGAGACAGAGTATATGGCGATTATAGAGGTTGTGAAGGAAGCAATTTGGCTTCATGGGTTGCTTAAAGACTTGGGAGTTGGTCAGAAACAACTTGAGTTATATTCTGACAGCCAGAGTGCTATTAATTTAGCAAAGAATCAAGTCTTTCAAGCACGGACGAAGCACATTGATATTCGCTATCACTTTGTGCGTGAGATTCTCGAAGAAGAGGAGATTGTTCTCCAGAAGATTCACACTACGAATAATCCTGCAGATATGCTCACCAAGGTGGTTACAAGGGCCAAGTTTGAACATTGTTTAGACTTTGTTAATATCTTGCACATTTGAAGTTGGCGCTCGGAGGCACAAATTTGAAGCACTGCAAAGTTTGTTTTTGTTATGTTTTGAGAAGATTTGTATTAGGTGGGACTTGAAATTAAGCCAAGGTGGAGATTTGTTGATTTTGGCTTAATCCCAAGTCCCACATCG
>Ga0123342_1000837_pt1 | contig 50509 bp, 22 predicted proteins | sample Turbeawhitnodule_FD_89960 | JGI IMG/M metagenome (GOLD analysis project Ga0123342, IMG submission 89960) | Root nodule microbial communities of legume samples collected from Mexico - Turtle bean Mexico white nodule | ecosystem: Host-associated > Plants > Roots > Nodule | place: Mexico: Nepantla...
AAAAAAATATAAAAAAAAAAATCTCATTACTATATATAAAACATAAAACATCTATATTTATTTTGTTTTTATATATATATATATATATATATATATATATATATATATATATATACACGAAAAACGTTTTAAAACATTCAATAAAAAATTAAGAAATACTTTATTATTATACACAAAAAGATGCTTAGTCATTAAAATAAAAATAAAATTAATCTTATTTATTGAATACCAAACCTAATCTTATAAAATTGAGTTAAACTTCACTTCCTAATAATGAAAGTTTATTTTAGTGATAATTTGTTGAGTTTATCCGTTTATTATGTTATTGGATCATTATTAAACCATCTATAAGTTGAAGGATCTCGACAAGCAGGTGTGTTAAAAATCCAACTTGATTAAAAATAAAAATATTTAATATTATACAAGTAACCCTACAGGAAAATCATAAAATAAAAACCAATTTTATAGACAAAAAATAATTAGTTCCTATAATGACTAAATTAAAGATCATTTTGAAAAAAAAAATGATTTCTAAATTAGTTTATATTATAGTTAAGTGGTTTCTAAATTGGTATCTAGTTAGATACCAATGTTTTTGCTACCAAATTTAGAATCTAAATAATTGGTAGTTAAAACATTGTTAGCTAATTAGATACCAATTTAAAAACTATTTAACTATAATATAAACTAATTTAAAAACCAAAACTTTTTTTAGTCTCTAAAATGGTCTCTAATTTAGTTAATACAACAACTAATTATTTTTTTTTCTCTAAAATTAATTTATATTTCATAATTTTCCGGTATTTTAAATATAAATCTACCTTATAAATTAGTTTTATAAAATTGAAGTTCTCTTTTAAAGTTGTTATCACTAAAAATTAATACTTATCTCAAATATTTAAACTTATTTACTAATAATCAAGATAGTTTTTTTTCATATAATCAATTGATATTCATGCAAGAACCTGTATTCACTTATCAGAACTGATATAAAATTATTAAACCTAATATATTTTTCATTAATGACTTCCGTGCTTAGTATACATTAAACTCCAACTAGACAGAATTGTTTGTCACATCAATCCAATACATTTTAATTTAAAACTCAATTATTGCTAAATATTCAATTATAAGCATTAAAAAATATTCAATATATCTATTTAATCAACTTAAAATTATAAATATCAAAATTATTTAAATAATGTAAACAAATAATAAAATTTGACTTTTTAGCAATTAGCTCGGGAAAATTAAATTTTGCTAAACAAAATTTGGTTATAAGGACCAATTTTTTTACCCAAATTGTAGAGCCAAAATTTATTCCACTAAGAATTTTTAACAATTATTTTTTTATTTTCCAAAAACTATATAGATTCATTTACCTATGGCAAAGAATTTATGGTATCTTTTCAATTATAACTTCTTATTTACTGGTTTTTAAAAAGTAAAATAATAATTTTACAATCACTTTCAACTGCGTTTTTAGGTTAATCATCATCCAAAAGTGAAAAAGTATGACAATTTTTTCTTATAACCAATGTTGAAAAAGCAATGATGACAATTTTATAATTAATTTAATTTTGGAATAGTTCATTTTTATACGTCAATTATAATTGTTTGATCATTTCGACAATAATTATTTTCATAATCCTCATCACATTAGTTACTTAATAGAGTATTTATTTGCAGTCTCATGTTAAAATTATTCATTGTCTTCATTTTAACTTCGTCAAAACAAAAAAAAATTGTGTCACAATTGTTACTTGTCATTTTGTTGTTATTATGTCTTCATAAAAAATTAATTTATTTAATTATGTTATAAAACAACAGTCCATTTTATAATGGTTTTAACCAAAACAACAACAATTATAATTATTATTGTTTAATTTTTAAGGATAGTTAAACCAAGTATAATCCTAAAATTATTGTGATACTAAAATTATAATTAATGAAAATTAAGTTTGTAAATACACAAAAAAACAAAGGAACAGTTAGTCCCAAAAGGACGTTACTAGTGTTTGGCTACAAAGTTGACATGATGCTGAAAAAAAGGGATGAAAAATATCATGATTTTGAAAAATGAGCATTTGCAAAAAGAGGTAACTCTTCAATACAAATTTTGATTTAAGTTTCCGTGTGGATCTAATCATTACTCTTACTAAAAATAAAGGAAAATAAATTTTAAAAGCAGCATATTATATAAAAAAAAAAAAAGCAAAAAGTGTAAGAGAGTGATTAATAATATTTGATTTAGATAACTATGTAATTAAATGTTCATTTATCATCACTTTTTTTTTAGCTGTATACATATACGAGAATTAAAATATTATTAAAGTTTACTTTAAAAAAAATCTGATTTTAAGTCTATTTCAATCTTATAAAATTTATTTATGATATGAACACTCACTTATATATTATGTGAAATGTTTTAATCTTTAGTTGATGTGAGATATTCAACTTACCTTTCTTACGTTAAGAATGACAACTCGTGCGTGTGACAATATATTATGGATAATTTAATAACAGTATGATAGCAGGTTGTCTCATAAGTTTAACCAACATTCATTGAATATATTAAAAAAAATTTAATATTATATTAATTCAATTTCATAAAAGCGATTTTATAAAGTTGAATTAAATTTAAAGTTTATTTTTAATAGATTATTTTGAATGTTCTAAGTTTTCTCTTTTTTTTTTAAGCATATATATGTTCCTTTATATCGATTTTCTTACCACGTTTACTTAACGAAGGAAATGTGGAGAACGAGAAAAAAAAAACATGGCAAAATGTACAATTTAAGTAAAAGTATTATTTATTCAATTGAGTGGAAAATAATAATAAATTAACAAATAAATAAATTTTATATAAAACTATTACCAATCAGGGATTTTAAAATCAAGATATTAATATATAACAAAAATAATACATTAATTTCGCTTCTCACGTAGATTTCTCTTTCAGAAAAGATAAATTTCTTAAATGGATTTTTCATTAATTTTTTATCACTTCCACTTCACTCATCCTTAATTAAGGATAAATGATTAATTTGGTCCCTAAATATATATAAGACAACGTCAATTCATTAATTAAAAAAAACAAAAATATTTATCTTATGAAATATATGCAAAAAAATATATAATTAGGTTTATTGTTAAATTGTGTGAGACTATTCCATTATTAAATATATTTTTAAAAACTAACTTCAAAATAAATAGAATACTTTTCATACATAATTATAATATTGTAGAACTAAATCAAAATTTTCATTCTCTTGAAAATTAAATTAAGAATATCTCACACGTTGAAAGGAAAAAAAAAAGTATTCATCACATTAACTTTACACATTTATTTATTTATATATATTATTTAAGAAGTTGAAAGTACTAGTTGAGTTTTGTCATAAAATGACATAAAAGAAGATTAGGTTGGTGAGTTAGAGCTAACGGTAGTTGCAACGTCTCTCAAAAATGCACCTTAAAATATGATATTCCATTCAAAGAATTCAAGAAAAAACCAAAGTTTTTATCATCACATTTTTCTTCTCACTTACTCTGTTGTCTTTGAATTATCATCATGCAAGCAAAACAACCAAAAATATTACTATCATACAATAATTGAATTTAATGTATACAATATTGAATAAGTGGTTGAGAGGGTTAAGAAACACTTCACCTTTTTCTAGATTATGCCATTTACATCACTATATAATATATTAGCAACCTTCTTAAGCAATTAAGAATACATTTAATATATAATATAAAACTACTTTATATTTAATCACAAATCATAAATATTTTTTTATAAAAGTTAACAAATTTTTATAAGTCGTCATTTTTTACTGAATGTAAATGCAATTTAATTTACTAATTATAATTTCGTAATTTTTTAATATCACTTTTACATACTTTTTTTAATGTAACATGCTCGTTTAAATTTTTACAGAAATAATTTATGATTTAACTATTTTGTTATTTTTTATTGGATTAAATATATTTTTCGTATTTCTATTATAATATAAAATTAGTTTTTGATTATGGTCAAAACTTTAAACCTTTAAGTATATAGTAAGAAAATTATTGAAATAAGTTGTTATTAGTTATAATAAATGAATTTTTAACGTTAATTATATTATAATATTTAAGTCTGAGTCAACATAAAATATTTTAACAATTCACGTTAGAAATCTATTTACCACATCAAAAAATGGATTAAAATTTATTTTAATAATTTCCTTCTTATAATTATATTGATTAGAAACAAAAATCTATTTAGCGTGAAAGTATAAGGATAGATAATATTTAGTTCTTATTTCTTTGTGTAATACAATTCCATCTCTTTACTAATAAATAGTTCAATTTCACCGTTTAATGATACAATTGTCTCTTATTTTTTTAAATGGATGTTATTTAATATTTTTTCATATAAATAAACTTAACACTGTTGTAATTATGATTAGTAAAATCTTAAATTGTCATTGAAAAATTACTAGTTTATTGATTTAATTGTGACGGTTAAAAAAGTTGTCTATAACATTACAAGAAAATTATTAAATAAAAACTAATTTTAGAGATAAAAAAATTAGTTATTATAATGATTAAATTAGAGATCATTTTAGAAATTAAAAAAATTATTGGTTTCTAAATTAATTTCTATTATTGACAAATAATTTCTAAATTGATATCTAAATAACTATCAAGTTTTTTGCTATTAAATTTAGAATATAAATAGTTGATAGTTAAAACTTTAGTAGCTAATTAGATACAAATTTAAAAACTATTTATCAATAACAGAAACTAATTTAGAAATCAATATTTTTTTAGTATCTAATTTAGTTATTATAATAATTAATTATTTTTAATCTCTAAAATTAATTTTTATTTAATAATTTTTTTATAATGTAATTACACACAATGTTGTAGTTTTGGTTTAAAATTTATTAACGGTAAAAACCTTTAAGATGTTAAAAATAAGACGGAATTACAAGGTTCAAAGTCTAATTTAATAAAATAAAAGTAATAGAAATAATAAAAATGGATTGAATTAAGCTTATCGATATTCTGAAATATGAGAAATACTATTAAGAAAAAAAAATAGAAGAATTGAAATTGGGAATAAATTTTTTAAAGAAGAAAACAATTTATCAAAAGAATTTACACATTTAGATGGATGGAAATGTTTTTCTTAAGTTTCACCCACAAAATAATAACAACAAAATACCATTACAATTGAAAGTGGGTCCATTCGTTGACACCAAAACGGTTAAAAATATTAAAATAACAACACAGTCTTAAAAAGTCTTCTGTTTTTTTCTTCTCAGCCACACAACCTTTTCATATGGTTGAAAACTTAAGTTTCCTGAGAAACAGGTAAGACTTCTGTTAATAGTTATGTGCATGAATTTTGCACCTTTTCTGCATTAATTAATGATGAATTAATTATCAACTAATTGCATATCATATCATGTTGTTAACTCACTCATAACACATTAACTTTTTAATAAATCAATACTTTACTCCTCAACAACTCAAGTAAGCATCCATTTTTAATAAAAAATAAATAAAATGGATATTTTTTGTTAACCATTTAAAAAAAATAAAAAGAGACCGATCACAATTACTTAATCTTTATCTTTATTGATGTTTTCCTTAAGTAAATTAAGAGCTAAATGATTACTTAATACAAACATAAACACATTTTCAAAATCTAATTAGAATGCATAAAAAAAATCATTCTCCATTTATAGGTAGATCTTCGTGAAATAAAAACCAATTTTTAAAAAAAAAAATAATTAGTTGTTATAGTGACTAAATTAGAAACTATTTTAGAGACTAAAAAAATTTTGGTTTCTAAATTAGTTTCTATTATTATTAAATGATTTCTAAATTGGTATGTAATTAGCAACCAGGTTTTTCTACTAAATTTAGAATCTAAATAATTGGTAGTTAAAACCTTGGTAGCTAATTAGATACTAATTTAAAAATTATTTAACAATAATAGAAACTAATTTAGAAATCAATTTTTTAGTCTTTAGTTTAATTATTATAATAACCAATTATTTTTTATTTCTAAAATTAATTTCTATTTCTTGTTTGTAGTGATAAAATTTTCAATTTTTCAATTCATTAAAAAGGTGTCATTTGCCAAAATATCAAATTATTGTTACTATTGTAAGTTTATTATTAATCATTAGGATATAAACTTTAATCTTTTTATATACAGATAGTATTTTTTTCATCCTATTAATTAATCAAAACAGTTATTATAAAAGTAAATAATTGTATCCTAGATAAGAATCCATGATTTAGATGAGGGTATGAAGCATATGATCCTATTATCAGTGTAGAAGGAGAATGTGTATGATAGGGTATGTGGCTATATATTGTAGACCCTGACATTTAGCAGCGGTTTTTACATAAAACCTTAAATGGGAAGTGTCGAGAAAAAGGTGAATATTTCCAAGGCTGAGATGCAATTGCAACTGCAACAGTGGAACTCACGTGCAAGACAGTGTTGTGTAGTGGTAACATGAGATGTCAATGTTGCATAACAAGATTCTCCTGCATCAAACCAATCACCAATGCAAGCCAATGTAGAAGTAGAAATGAACAGTAAAGTGTAAAAAAAATAAAGGGTTTTTTTTTTTTGAAAGGTTAAGGTAAGGAAGCACGAGAAGTCCACAAAAGCAACCAGAAGGGACAAGGGAACCTCGATCCCATGCCATGTGCGGATGGGGCATTATTTCACTTTGTAAATAGCAAGTGTGTCTCTCAACAGAAACAAGCTTAAAGATGAGATCTTTGGTGTTGGATTTTCACCAGTGAAATGAAATGAAATATTGTTATGGAGAAAGAAGGAAGAAGCCATGTGGGTGCCTTTCATATTTTTTTTTAGTTCTCTCTGACACTCCCCATCTCTTCATCTTAACTCAACACGCAATGAGAACACACACACAAGTGTTGTGTTTGTTGAGACATGGAACATGAGCAAAGGTAGATCTGAAGATGGAACATGGAACATGCGTGAGTGTTGAGTGATGCAGTTTTAGATCTTGTTGAGTTGAACATGATGAATGGGAGGAATGTGAGAGAGTCTCTTCTGGGATCTCTCAACCATCACCGTAGAGGGCATAGCTTTAATGGGGTGGCCAACAACAACCACGATGACAACCTCGATCTTTTCTCCAACAACCGCCGCTCCCTCTCTCTTGCTTCTTCTGATGAATCTTCTGATGGTGATTGCTTTGCTTGCTCCACCCTTTTCTTAATATCTCCTCCAACACTTTTGTTTTATGCTTCTTTCTTTCTTTCTAATAATAATGATTGGTTAATGGGAATGACTAGGATGTCTTGTAATATATGGTTAACAAAAATATGATGATAATGCTGTTCAATGATTATAGATGATTGCTATGTGTGAAGGAATTACATGATTATGAAAATTGTTATTAATTTGTTTTTCCAATGAATGCTATGCTCTATGCCATGGTTTTTTTGTGTGTTTTTAATGTGATTTCTATGTTGTTGAATTAGTTTCGGTGAAACTGGGGAGGCTCTCAGTTGGAACAGCAAAACCAGTTAGAAGTGGGATTGATGATCTGTTATCATCTACAGAAGGAGGGAAGCATGATTATGACTGGTACGTTATTCAAATTTGGCATGATCTCGAGTTAGTAGATTCAATTTGGGGAATAAAACCAAGAAATCACGTTTTCAAGAAAACGGACAGAACAAATAAGGAAAGTGGCAATAAAATTTGTGCTATATTAGCAGTTTTGTGTTCTTTGAGATTAATCCTAGATCCGGGATTAATTGCTGAAAATTTTTCTTCTTCTCAACACATCCTGATATACTTTGACTGAATTCATATCCAATTCAGATTAGAATTTTTTAGCTGCTGGGTTAGTGTTTGTACAATTCTTTTGAATTATATTACATACACATAAACCGAACACAGTAAATTAAGATTTCTATTGGTTGCTCAATTTGTAATTATTATGACTGTTTTGTGTTATTAGGCTTCTCACTCCCCCGGGAACCCCTGTTTTTCCATCAGAAGGAGAATCCCAATCAACCCTAGTTCCTCCAAGGAGAAGTTTGACTAGATCAACATCCACCTCTAAGGCCTCAAGGGTATGTGATTTCTGCTAATTCATTTCATCTATTTGACCAATATCCATGCTAACAGGTTTGTTAGAAAATGGATTGATGAGATATTATCTGTAAACTTCAAGTGAAGGAGGATTATCCTTCTCCCCACCAGCAAGGAGCCAGGATCTCTACTTTTTTATTTTTTTGGTGGTAGGGGGATAAAGTGATAGAAATGTGTGTTTTCTTTTGGTATTAGAAGTTTCACAAGTTAGTTTCTCTGACCAATATGCTTATCACAATTCACCAGTACCTTTGATTACTTAAGCAGCAGTTTCAAGTGCTTAATTAAAATCTTTGTTCCAACTCAAACTCTATGTGAGCTGAACTCATTAGCACTTATAAGAAGAAAGTAAGAAGGAAAAATGATTTGAGCTTATTTCCATAAGCTAAAACAAACTTAGTGCCTAAACTTTTACAGAAACGGTCATCTAACTTCTCCAAAAATTGAAGTGCATAAGTTGATTTTAGTTCACAGGAGAAACTCGAATCATATAGCTTTCTGATTTTTGTGTATAAGGATTTATGAAAAAATTTGTGACAGTTTCTGTGAGTTTGTCTGTCGGCATGATGATTCACAATAGAATAATATGACATTATTTGATTCATGGTGCTGACTCCACCTAATGGGATGAGGCTTTGAGATTGATTCAACTTACAAAAACATGGAGAACTAGTTTATAAGATTGACCTGTAGAAAATGGTGAGCTAGATGCGATTAAGTTTTAATTTGTTGATCATGTTTTTTCAGCTTGCAGTCTCACAATCAGAGAACAGCAATCCCTCTAGACCAGCCAGAAGCAGTTCTGTGACTCGCTCTTCAATCTCTACTTCACACTCACAACCACAATACAGCTCCTATTCTTCAAACAGAAACTCCTCTTCAATCCTCAACACAAGTTCGGCCTCAGTTTCATCTTACATAAGACCATCTTCCCCCATAACTCGTTCTTCATCTGGATCAAGGCCCTCCACTCCCTCTTCTCGCCCCACAGTATCACGGTCCTCAACACCCTCCAAACCACGTCCAGTTTCCACCAACTCCACTTCTGAAAGGCATAGACCATCATCACAAGGCTCAAGACCATCCACACCTAGTTCTAGGCCTCATATTCCTGCAAACTTGCATTCTCCATCTGCTCCATCAACTCGATCACTGTCTCGGCCTTCTACTCCCACACGTAGGAGCTCAATGCCATCTTTATCTCCTTCACCTTCCCCTACACCAGGTTCTTTGTCTTCATCTAGCCGTGCTTCATTGAATGGACGCAGTTCAGCACCTGCATCAAGGCCAAGCTCACCAAGCCCACGAATTAGGCCTCCACCACAGCCAATTGTTCCTCCTGATTTCCCCCTTGATACACCACCAAACCTTAGAACAACATTGCCCGATAGGCCTGTTTCTGCCGGCAGGTCGCGTCCTGGTGGAACCACTTTGAAGGCAAATGGTTCTGAAACTCAAGCCTCCTCCGTTACTGTTCCAAGGAGACACTCATCTCCTGTTGTTAGCAGGGGGAGAATGACAGAACCTTTGGTGAAAAGCCGTGGCTATGCCAATGGCCATCATGCTGATGCTCCTGAGCCTAGGAAAGTTGCACATACTCCTGAGCTTGCTGCAAGGAAATCTGTTAAGGCCTCAACTACTGCCACTGACAATAATGGATTTGGGAGGACTATCTCAAAGAAATCCCTGGACATGGCTATTAAGCACATGGTTTGTAAACTTTACTCTTTCTGTTCTGCAAGATTAATAATCAAAATTTACTGATTAGATCAAACCCATCACATTCAACAGTTTCACGTTTTATTCATGATCATAATAGACATAAAGATTGAAGTTTTATACCACTAACTACTTTCACTTTGTGCGAAAATCAGTGTCCAAATGATACAGCAATCCTTGCATTTGATGCCATGATTCATCATTATCCATAATACATGATCAATTATGTTGCTCTACATGGCCAATTTCCATGCATTTCTTTTCATTCATTTCTTATCTATTTCTCGTCTTCTTTTCCAGACCCTTTATTTCTTTCATTTGCATCAAATATAACATAGAAATTTATCCACACGAGACCATAGTTATGAGCGTTTATTTGGTTGCTGCAGTTTCCTTGAGTAGATGCATACTTCAGTCAAGTTTGTTCTATCAACTGAAACCTGATTTTTCAATGTGATTTTCCATTTAACAGGATATAAGGAACGGCTCAGGAAATATTCGTTCACTATCAAGCACCACACTCTTCCCTCAGAGTATTAGAACTTCCACTCCCAAGAGCCATTCTCATAGAGTTTGTGCTCCAGCATCTGTTGACATGAATGGAAGCCTGCTAAGCACCAGTAACAATGGATCCAATTTTGATATGGGAAATGGTATCAGTAATAGGAGTATGATCAGAGCTAGAGAGGTAGATGAAAGACAATATTCTGCAAAAGTGAGTGAAGTAGACATCTATGAGAGTTCTCGTTATGATGCACTGTTGTTCAAAGAAGATTTGAAGAACACAAACTGGCTGCATGGTGTTGATGATAAGTGTGATCAAGGCCCCATATTTGATAACGGATTTGAGCACCTGCCAGAACCTTTTGGCCTCTTATAACATCATATCTAAAGAGGTTGTTCTTCCTAATGCATTTGTAACATGCTATTTTATGTTTTAATTATTATCTCAATTTTTTTGAAAGGATGGGATGTTATATAGCTCAAAGGTGGAGAACAAGTGAAGATGCATTCATATGTTTTCTGCAATCTGCAGAGGAATCAGTGGATTTAACTTTGATCTCAAACTTATACAAATAATGCAGGAAAAAAGAATTACATGATATATGTTTAATTTTCTTTGGGAACATTTTAGAGTTTTCAGAAATGAGGAATGCTGTCTGCATATCATGCATGCGTTAGTAACAAGGCAAATGTAGTACTGTAAGTACATAGAGATGGAATGTGATGTTTTTATGCAAACACTATGGCTGAGTATTATTTTCCCCTTGGCAATGAACACAATAGTTGGGTTGCACTTCTACATTTTTAGTGCCTTTTTTTCTTAACACAAAAGTACAATGATAAAATTTAGATAAATTCCTTAAAAAATGAAAAGTTTTTTTTCATATATATTTTTCGGAAATTCATTAAGTATCTAAATGGTTTTTGGACTATAAATATAATCTAAATAGTCATCATTGCAAGCAACATGGATGAAAGAAAAATGTCAACACTTAACGAGTTAGCCAAACAGGTTGAACTCTTTCTTTGCTTGAGTGTGCAGCCATTCTCAGCCTCTCTTTTTCTCTTTTGCTCTCTAGTTTCTTTTAAAAAAATCCCTATTCTACCACTTTTTTCACACTCCTCTTAAACACTCCTTTATCTGTCTCTTCTCTTTTCCTACTCTCATTTTGCCTTTTCAAAGATAACATCCACTAATTTTCTGTTTTGCATAAGAAAAATAGTACAACGGAAACTTATCAGATTTGCTTAATGAGTTTTACCAGTTTGATTCTACTTATAAAGTTAGACAACAACAAAATTCTGCCACACATTTTTTTCTACTTCATTGAATCAGTTACAAACTCCTCCCCGTCCTCAAAGAACAGCATATCAGTATACTCAAACTGATGAAGATTTAACGTTGCTTCAAAGACTAAATTTCAGTGTAGTAAATATTATCTATTTATTTGTATACTCAATAAAAATTTCTCTCAATGTTGAACAACAATTTCTATGCTTCATTTTGAGTTCACCTTTAGATGAATTCAAACTTACAATAACGTAAGGGTAAAAAAACCTTTTTTTCTAACGGACACAAACGGAGATTGGACCCACAAAAATTTGAAACACATGGTTTGCTGCAGGCTTACCATACTTTAGTTGTGGTCCTTTGGGTCATCCACATTCCACACATCATTTTCACTTCAAGAATGCAATGTTACACACCATTTCAACACCAATGATTCTGCTTCTGGATGAGTGCCCTTTGTCACAAACACAATGCCATGCACAAGCCCTTCCAACCCTTCATTTAATGCAAATTTGGAATCCAAAGAGAAAGACAACTCTATTCAAAGTCAGAACAAAAAGCATAAACTAAGTCCTTAGATATCAGCAAATTGTTACTCTAAATGATAAAAGATTCAGTTTTCTTAAACAAGTTATCGAATTTGAGTATTGGGAATGAAAAAACAGTATTAAATGAAAATCCTACAAAGGGCACTCAATCAAATTTCTTCCACAGAAATTTATCATCTGTTGTATGTTTAACCCTTTTTTAATCCTTTTCAAAACACCATATTTACATCCCTAATACAATTCACATGCATGTAAGTAGCAATGTAGCATCACTATTCAAATTAAACAAACCACTTCAACAGTTTTACCTAGTTTGAATAGAAAAAATGGTGTGAATAGTACTCCTTAATTGTTGTGTACCTTTTAATGTGTATCTAGAGCTCTTTTCTTTACTGTTTGCCCCATATACTTCACGATCAAGATGAAGTGAATCATTGACGCGTTTTAGGTATTTAATATGAATAATTGATAATGTCCGTTTATGAGTTAAATTAAACAATAAATTGGAAAATTTAGACAATTTTAGACTATTTCATTAGTATTTTAATTAATTTTTAATTTAGTTGTTGAATGTTAAAAAAATTCTTAAAAAGATAAAAGATCAAGGATTGTGATGGCAAAATAACCTCTCAAAAATCACAGCAAACCTTTTGAATATCTCATCAACCATTTCAAGAAGCCAGTATCTTTGTTGAAAATCTCACATCGACTACAAAAAATATATTTCATAATATATAAGTTGATGCAAACATTAACTTACAAGTTTTACAAGATTGAGTCAGACTTAAAGTCTAGCTCATATACCTTTAAGATCAGTTGTATCATTAAGACTTGAGACCATGGTACAAATATTAAATTTATGTCATTTCCATGTAGAAAAATCTTAAACTTATTAACCTAAGTTGGCCTTGGAGATCAATAACAAGTTCGATAAACTGGGGTAAATTACATTGTGTAACTGTAACTGAGATAATGGTCAATTCTTTGGAAAATGGGAAACCGAAGGAGATCCATTCCTTTTCATCGAGATCTACAAGTTAAAATAGTATCATAAGTTCCTTTCAATAGTTCAAATATTAATTTATTTTCTATAAAAAGAGTCTTTGATCTTATTCATCCTCGTAATACCTTCAAATTAAATAGTTGAACAGTAGAAAATTTCACCCTTAAGTCTTTTTTGTTACAAACATTTCTGCAGCAGAAATAACAGCTAATAATACTTTTTTAGATACCAGAGTTATCCTATGTTCATAGTTGGAAAAAGGATTGGAGTAGTTATTAAACACATTGTATTTAGCAAGAAATCTGGCATTTGACTCATACGAAAATTTGTCCAACTTATAATATCAAAACAAAAAACGAGGAGAATCATTACGAGTATTTAGCAAAGTTACATGCACAAAACTAAATTTTTTAATCATAACTTCAATGTTACGGTGAATCATATTTAGATTAAATTATTGTATTGGTCCCCGAGTAACTATATTGGTTTAGGGTGTGTATATATACTATATTATTACCATATGTATTACCACTATACTTTGCAGGTTTGGCTTAATGAGGAAGAAGGCTTGAAGTTGAAGCTGAGACCTGAACGTTGAATGTGTCCTCCATATCATAAACAGGAACACCAAAAGTAAAATCTATACACAGTACTGTAGCATTGTATGATAGTTACAGTATACTACTGTTATGCTTTTAATAAGCTTCTCTTTCTCTATGTATATCTCTGGTTTTGTGTGTGTGGATTCTGGCGTGTTCCTGAAGCTATGCCGTTAAAGCTTGTCTTTGCTTCCTCTTGGCCGTTAGTACCACCAATTACCAAGAGAACATTGCTTTAACAAAGACCTTTTCTTTCTCAAAACTGCATTTATACATTTTTCAGCATTTAATACACTTCTGCTCAACCCTCCTTACTGTGGATTCCACTTCTAGCTTGCTTTCCCTTTCTCCTGGTTTCAAGGTTTTCATCTCCCAATTGCTTGCATTTTTCTCTTCATTTTACTTTTTAGTGAGTTCATGTTCTTTAGGCATGGCATTGTTCCTTTTGTGAAATCAGAGTGAGAAGAATGTTTATCAAGCAAAGTGAAAGGGAATGAAAACTCTCTAAGGGTACAACTGGTTTCATTTTATGGTGAATCCAAGGAGAATATTCTTTAATGAATGCTTTTGTAATTGATTTTAGCCAATGATATTCTTGTCTTTAAAAAATGAGAAATTTTTTAGTACAGCTTAACTAAGGACTCAAAAACTAACTGGTTTGTTGCATTGCATGCTTGGTTATATGTTACAATTGCTCCTTTTGATCAGTGTGTAATACTTTGAAATCTCAATTGCTAGGGAAACAAGTGGGCTATTGAAACCAGGCAACCAGTTCCATTCCAGCCTTTCATCTCAGGCACCCTGATTCAACAAATAAACTTGATGATGCTACAGTTCTACTTTACAACAATTCCAATTTTCCTACTCCTGCTTGTGTTTCCTCAAACTAGAGCTGATCTACACTCAGAAAAGCAAGCCCTTCTTGATTTTGCTGCTGCACTACATCATGCTCCAAGACTCAATTGGAACTCTAGTACCTCAATCTGCACTTCATGGATGGGAGTTGCATGTAGTCATGATGGGTCCCATGTGCTTTCTGTGAGGCTTCCAGGTGTGGGACTGCGCGGTTCTCTCCCACCAAACACTCTTAGTAAGCTTAATGGCCTCATTAGTCTCAGTCTTAGGTCCAACAGCTTGAGGGGGAACCTTCCAACTGACCTACTTTCCCTTCCTTCTCTGCGCTTTGTATATCTCCAACACAACCACTTCTCAGGTCATATTCCTGTTTCTCTGCCACCCCGGCTTATCTTTCTTGATCTGTCCTATAACTCCTTCACAGGAAAAATTCCAGCCTCAATCCAAAACTTGACACATCTAATAGGACTCAACCTCCAAAACAACTCTCTCACAGGATCTATTCCTGATGTTAACCTTCCTAGCCTTAAGAATTTGGATTTGAGCTTCAACTACTTGAATGGTTCTATTCCTTCATATTTCTGCAAGTTTCCTGGCTCCTCATTTGGAGGGAATTTGAAATTATGTGGAGCACCTTTGAAACAGTGTTCTTCAGTTTCCACCTCTACCACATTGTCTCCCTCAACAGTCTCTCAAAGACCAAGTGATCCATCAAACAGGAACATGAGAAAGGGGGCAAAACTAGCAATTATTTTGGGGGTTGTCACATTGCTGTTTCTTCCAGGTCTTATGGTAGCGTTTTGCTGTTTCAAGAAAAAAGTTGGTGAACAAAATGTTGCGCCTACAGAGAAAGGCCAGAAGCTTAAGGAGGACTTTGGTAGTGGTGTGCAAGAACCTGAGAGAAACAAGCTTGTATTCTTTGAAGGTTGTTCTTATAATTTTGATCTGGAGGACTTGTTAAGAGCTTCAGCAGAGGTGCTTGGGAAGGGAAGTTGTGGAACCACATATAAAGCCATCTTGGAGGATGGAACAACAGTGGTTGTCAAGAGGTTAAAAGAGGTGGCTATGGGGAAAAAAGAATTTGAACTGCAAATGGAGATTGTCCAAAGACTTGATCACCACCCAAATGTGATTCCCCTTCGTGCTTACTACTATTCCAAAGATGAAAAACTAATGGTTTACGACTACTCCACAGCCGGAAGTTTTTCCAAGTTATTGCATGGTAATTATTACTCTTACTTTGAACTTTTCCCTGATTACAAAAGGTTCTTGGTGGATATTTCATATAACTTTAATTACATGATATACCGCCATATGGTATCTACGTAGTTGTGTATCCTTTACAAATGGATTTAATTTCATGTTGGGTTTGGAAGATATTAGTGTTAGAACATTCGTAAATATTACTATCCACATTATACAAAATGCTTATCTTACTTATACCGTTGTATTGGAGGTGCTTGAAGATAATTTTTATGTAAACTTGGAAATGGTTAAATGCATTGCCATTGTTGTGGCGTTTTTCATAATATGACCTATGAAACATGGTGACAGGAACCAGGGAAACTGGACGAGCTCCACTAGATTGGGATTCAAGATTGAAGATCGTGGTTGGAGCTGCAAGGGGCGTTTGTCATATTCACTCAGCCAATGGAAGGAAACTTGTCCATGGCAATATAAAATCATCTAATGTTATTCTCACGATAGATCTCCAGGGATGTATATCAGATTTTGGCCTAACTCCCCTAACAAATTTCTGTGCCTCCTCTAGAAGTCCCGGCTATGGAGCACCTGAAGTTATTGAAACAAGAAAGTCCACTCAAAAATCTGATGTGTACAGCTTTGGTGTTCTCCTTCTTGAGATGCTGACTGGAAAAACACCAGTTCAGTATTCAGGGCATGATGAAGAGGTTGATCTTCCAAAGTGGGTCCAATCTGTTGTTAGAGAGGAATGGACTGCTGAAGTGTTTGATCTTGAGTTAATGAGGTATCCAAACATTGAAGATGAACTTGTGCAGATGCTGCAACTGGCAATGGCATGTGTAGCAGTGATGCCAGACTCAAGACCCTCAATGGTGGAAGTTGTTAAAACAATTGAAGAAATTACAGCTTGCATTTATTAAAACCAGCAATCACTGTCGGAGGACAGATTCAAAGGGTCCTATGGTTTCACTCTACACAACTAAATAGATGGCAGCTACTTAGCAGAGGAAGATGCATAAATATTTTCCAAATGCCCATGACAACAAAATGCAAGATCAATACACATCCATTGCCAGCATGCATAGTCCAGATTCATTTGAGGCCTTAGCATCAAAAGGACAAAACTTGTATTTTCCAGCATCTTGCCACTTTTTTCATCTTTTCATGATTGTTTTCACTTTATGTTTAAAACCACACTGAAGTAATAGGTCAAAATTCGGTCAATATAAAAAAAATATATCGATTCATTTAGCTTCACATGCTTTGTAAGTTTTCCCAATGTGATGTACTCAATAAGTGAATATATATCAATTTCTTTTTGGAAAATAAACAGAGAGATCCTTACAATGTAGTAATCAAGGAAAATAGTAGTAACTCGTGAAGTCAATTAAGAAGTGGGCCAATAACGGAAGCTAGTCACCAACTACTGCATTCATATTCCTGATGCCATCTTTCAAAGGTATCATTTCCAACTGTGAACGCAATATGAAGTAAGAACACATATTTTAAAATTAAACGATATGCTTTTCCCCCCGTAAAGTATTTCCTAGTGTTCAAAGAATTAACGTACAAACAATAAAATGGCCCAATTTAGGCCAACCTATATTGGTATTCTGCCTAATGTAAGTAAGGTTATTGTATGTTCAAAGACATGCCAAGAAGGGGGCTATCCAAAATCCAGTATAAGAAGTCAACGAGCGGTGTTTGAAGAGGTTTGCTCAACCAAGTCAGCACCACTGACGTACTTAGCAACAAATGATATCAAGCGAAATGGAGCACCAATAAGGGGAGCATCTGTGATTGCCACATCATTTTCCAAATTCTTGTCATCATCATGGATATCTGGATCTTGTACTTCATTATCATCCAATGGAATTTGCACGATTTCTCCCGTATCATCCGATACCAACGACGAGTTTGACATGACCCCAACAACATGCTTAGCATCAATTGATTTACCATTATCCTTCACCGATGTATCTTTTGATGAATTAAACTCTGGAGCTGATTCAGATGCAATCTGAGCAGATTCAGGTATAGGAATGGCAACACCAACAGGTTTAGCGAATTCATTGATCCCACCAGGCTCGGTAACTCCAGAATGTTCAACTTTTGTACTTCGTTGTTCCAGCTCAACACATAACTCGGTGACCTGAGGATAAAAATATATTAAGCATGCATAACGCTATCCATACAAACTAACCTGACCAATCTAATCTACTAAAACTAAAATATCAAGTCTCCTACTAAGTCATCACTCATCAGCAATCTGTGATAACGAAAGTAAACAAATCACAGAACTTGGCATATTACCTTCTCAACAAGTTCCGCATTTTCTGACATCAATTTCTCAACCAACGTAAAGGTGGCATCAATTTGAGACTTCAAGTCCTCATTTTCCAAAGCAAGATTCTACCCACCATAAAGTGAAAAATAATCATAGGCAACATAAATAGGCAAGCACTGGCACTGAAGATTATTCTTTCTCCCTACTACTACTAATTCACACATTTAAAAGGTTTATAACATGCAACTCCTGCTCCATTGTCATTTATGGGAATTAAGATATATGACAACTTCAAATGCATTACCAACAGCCATTAACTGCTAGACTATGGCATCCAGCAATAAAGATTTAAGTATCATCAAATATAACACATTAGAAGATCATTGTCCAGAGTCATTAGTAACTACAATGATCCTTTCCTTCTTCCAAAGTAAAAGTCAACAAAACTAATTTTCCTAAGAATGAAAATATAGTGTGGATTTTAACCATGTAGGGTAACAAAGGAAAACCTTCTGAGATGTGTCCCATGAATGGGAAGAAGCATTGTTGTTCTCAAGATTCTGGACTGTTGACTGAAGACTTGACACTTTTTCCCTCAATTGCTGGTTTTCTAGCAAAAGATTATTCTTGGACTCCTCCAACTCTGACACCTGCCAAACTTTGATTTTAATTTCCATATCAGAATTAACAGAGGTTTGTTATGAAATGGACATAACCAAATAACATGTGAGTGTTTGGATCCAATTGCAAGGTATGAAACTTGTGTCCCACATTAGAAGTATGGGAATGTAGTGTGGTGTTTATAAGGCCTTGGATTCTCCAAGTATAATAGTTAGCTTTTGTAGTGTAGTTCCCTCAAGCTTCTATCAATTGGTATCAAAACTTTCATCATGTCTATCGGGTAAAAACGGGGGGCACAGCTGGTGAGACCAGCCATGTTTTCCCATAACATGGGTAACCAGGCTTCCAAGCATGGTCAGATGTTAGAATCCAATCCCAACATTTTATGGGACTCTAGTCCCACACTGGAAGTATATCAGGAATTCTAGTCAAAGTGTTTGTAAGCCCTTGGACTCTGAAGTTCTTATCAATGAGAAGAGGGTGATTAATCAAGTCAATGTTTAAAACTAATGGGAGTAAAAGGGAAGAATACTTAATTAATGGAACAGCACGTGCATCAGAAGGTAATCTAAAACATTGCCAAAAGAACATAAGCCTAAATGAAAGTATTTTAAAAACACTAAATAATAGATCGGTATTCGGTCCAAAAAAGCCAAAAACAAGTAGAAAAAAATGTCAGAAAACAGCCTGAAATTCACATAGTCAGAATGTCCATGTAAGAAAAGTTAAGGAGATAATTATACAGGTAATTTGATCCGCACAGACTTGTTCTTCAGCAAATAAATCTACTCTAACCAGTTTTTTGTATAAGCTTCAATAGCATTCACCATAAACCATTAAGAGGATACAAACTTGCAAAATAGCATTACATGACATGGTACATGAAAAAAATTGCCTTATATTATTGCAACGGCTAGGTTGAAGAGACAGAGAACTTTCGGAAGACAGGTCACTCTTCAATGGCATTTCACTATAAACCAGTAACCAGGATACAAACTTGCAAGATAACATTACTTGAAATGGTACATGAAAAAAGTTGTTGTATATTATTGCAATTTGAAATAGCTAGGTTGAATAGACAATGAACTTCCAAAAGACATGTCACTTTTAATAGCCTTAAAAATGTCAGCAAAACAACATGCACCTGACTGATAAGTATTGCTGACCAAGTAAAGATTAAAGAACTTCATAAAGTTTATTTTCTTAATTTCACATATACAGTTAAACACTTGGATAGATTGCAACAAGTGTTAAGGCTCACTTTAAATGGCAGCTGCGTCCTATGAATGATTCCAAAACTGAACGCTATACAAGATAATGTTTCACATGAATTACAAAGTTTATGAATCCTAAAGATTATGACAAGGAAATCACAGATAATGATATAAAAAATTAATAATCCATCATAACACTGTCCTAGGTTTTCAAGAAAAATAGTAATGTATATACGTGAGTTACATACCTGCGCTAGTAGCACAGCAATGTTTCCATTCAGGTTTGAAGTAGTTTCTTTAGTTGAGTTCTGTAAACAAAAGGCGTGATATTCCTCTAATAAGGGACAAATTTACAACTAAAAAACTTAGTATGACTAAAAGTTGTAGCTTTAAATTGGAATAACAAAAATACAAGGAAAAAGAATAAATGAAATATGAACAAATGGTTCACAGGCATATTCTCACATTTCAGGTAAATCAAGTTGTGTTGGTCCTTGATTTTCCTTTTAAATTTCAGGTAAAAACACAAATTCATTATTGGTTGTTCTACTAAGTAGTACATATTGAACATGACAGTAGTCTGCAATAATAAGATCGTATGGTTATCCATTGTAATCACATGGATTTGTTGGCTACAAAACTAATATGACCGTTATAAAAGGTCAGAGATAAAATAAATTCTATTCTAAATCCATAAAGCTTTCTGGCAAATGGCTATGGGTTAGAGGAGAGACTCATGTGATGGATGAAGATTGTTAAAACCTTTGGAGTTCATGAGGCAGTGTGGTGTTCGTTAGAGCCACAGAGAGTATCAAGTAGGGGGAAAAGCTAGCCTGGTGGAGTCAAGAATGGGATGCAGAGATACCCCAACTCAGCACCCTTTTTTATCTTATGTTGTTTTCTCTTTTAGTTTTGCTCCCCAGGTTTACGGTGTTTTCCAGCCCAGGGATCTCCCTCTTGTACTATCACCAAACTCCTCTTGTTCTCATTTGATAACAATCATTTATTTCTTTAAGGTTCAATCAATCAATATTGTTATTTTCCAATCAAAATCTTTAATTATCATCAACAGAAAGGTGCCTTAACCTAGACACTATAAGGGAGTTTTGGACACCAAAATGGATTTAGGCCTTGGGGATTTCATTTTATAATGAACTAGAAAATTCTTTTGAGTTATTTTTTAAAGAAAAAATTATATTATTATATGTTATATTTGTTTGTTTTTGGTGTCAAAATTAGAAACTAACAATAGTTAATATGCCATGTGAAATTTAAGGTCATTAATTAAGAAAACGATATATTCAATACCAATAACATATAAGAGAACAGAGTCATTAGACAAGTTATTACCGCCTTCTCAACAAACGAACTGAACTCATTCTCCAGAAGATATATTTTTTGTTCTAGACTCTCCTGTGGAACAAACAACGTATATTGGATTTAAATAACAATAAAAGACATCAAACTATAGCACAACACTAGAGAAGAAGGGCAAAGGGGAATTAGCAAAGGTTAAAATAGTGAATGTCGTGATAACAAAGTCAGTGAAGCAAATCTTACTCCTTTCAAGCTCAAAACTGTCTTTTCATCCAGCAACTGATTCATTTTTTCTTCCAAAGTAGCCTGCATATGATGTATTTTTAAATATTAAATATCTCGGTAAATCATTTGCTCCTGTATCTTTTAAAAGAAAAAAAAAACGTATTAGGTTCTGCACCTCTTTTTGAAGTAAGGAATTATTTTCACTCTGCAACTGTGCAACTCTTATTTCCAGTCCAACCTGCATATATTAAAGTTAAATATAAGCATACAGATAAAAATAACACAATAATATAGTTCAAATAATACCTAAGATCCATTTATACATTCAGCCAAATTTTTCAATTCAAATTCAATTATGTATTTATTTTTATTAAAATTAAAATGTTTAGTCAGTCAAAAGACAGTGCTAATAGCTAATGCATTACATGAGATAGTTAAGTTCACCAATTGAGAAACAATATCGTAAATGCAATAAAACATGAGTTAATAGACAAGCTATTACCTCTTTCTCCCTAGAAGAAATGAAATCATTCTCTAGAAGATTTATTTTTTGCTCTAAACTCTCCTGTTCAATGGTGTACATTGGACTTAGAATGTCAGCCCAACTTTCATTAACAAAAATCACTAAATATACAAAATCAGAAATGGTCAAATAAGTAGTCAAGAAAAGAAATAGAAAATTTGATGAAGAAATTCTTATACATTTCAGGTTCAAAACTACCTTTTCATTCAGCAACTGATTACTTTTTTCCACCAATCCAACCTACATATGACATCAAATTAAACACATGTGTAAATAATTTATCAAAATCAATGATCCTTAATCTTTTATAAGGGAAAAAATAATAACTCACCTCTTTTTGAACTAAGGAATTATTGTCAATTTGCAATTGTCCAATTCTCGTTTCCAGACTAGTCTGCAAATAATTCAGTAAAATATAACAGTCAGCAATTAAAAATAGATAAGAATAACACAATTCCTATAACAAAAAAAATCCATCCACAAATTCATCAAACTACTTTACTTGTTTTTGTGTCTGCAGTTCATTGTCAGTCCGTAGATTGTTGATGATCTCTTTCAAGGTAACCTGTAAAAGACAAGCAAAACAAATGGTAGAGATGAAAAGTCTACAGTAAAAGATGTTAGGGAACCAAGTTAATTTTTAATCATTCTTCTTGAATGCCTGTTGAGAAAGAAAATATATAGTTGCAATATAAGCAGTTAAACAGCTATCCCTCAGATGATTGATAAAACTTGCAGTACATATTACCTCTTTCTGAACCAGTTTATCATTTTCTTCTTTGAATTTTCTAATTGTCTCCTTTGATATGGCCTGTAGAAAGATAGGTTATATGCATTCATACTAAACAATATTTGTGATTTAAGTGCTTAAATAACAAATATGAACCTGAGATGAAGTTTATAGTAAAATTACCTCTTTCTGAATTTGCACTTCATTTTCTTCTTTCAATTTTCTTATTGTCTCCTGTGCTAGGGCCTGTTTTAAGATTTGCTACGCATAATGAGAAAAATGCTACATAAAAATTAAATTAGACATATCATATAGAATTTAAAATCTTTCATGTCACCTCCTTCCGAATGTGAGTATCATTCTCTTCTTTCAAATTTCTAATGGTATCTTCTGAAATGACCTGTAGAAAAATGATATGTTGTATGTGACATAAAAACAATGAAACATAAGAGCTCAAATAAATCAAGATATTTCCAAAAAAAAAACATTACCTCTTTCTGAACATGCATATCATGTTTTTCTTCCAATTTTCTGATAGTCTTTTCTGATGCAATCTGTGGAAAGATGGTCTATATTAGTTAAAAGAAGATTGAAAGATAAAAACATTAGGAAAAATGTCATTCAGATAAAATTTAAACTATATTACCTTATTCTGCATATGCATGTCATTTTCCTCTGTTAGTTTTCTGATTGTCTCTTCCATTATAGACTGACAAATGATGGGATATATACATAATGAGACACAATTGCTAAAACAAAGAACAGGTTCTCGGATAAAAGATTACCTCCTTTTGAATGTGCATATCTATTTCTGCTTTGAATTTCCTGATTGTCTCTTTTGATGAGGTCTGTGGAGTGATAAACCAAACCATATATATTATAAAAAAATTGAAAAATAATAAATCAAATAACATTCTCAGATGAAAGATTACCTCGTTCTGAATGAGTATATCATTTTCTTCTTTTAATTTCCAGATTGTCTCTTCTGATATGGTCTGTGGAGTGATAGGATTTACAAGTTATAAAAACTTTGAAATACTGGCTTTAAAAACAGAGTGCAGAAATCACTTTAAAAAATGAAAGTAATATATGGCAAGGCACATAAGTTAGCTTTTAGCTAATTTGACTAACTTCAAAGTTTGTTACACCAAATTAGGTTTGTCATTTTTGTTACCAAAATAGATATCTCAATAGCTAATAATTTGTTGACAACTATATGTCGTGTAACCTTTGAGGTTATAAGCTCCTAGCCGTTTTTTGTGTGTGCTATTACAGCAACAAGGTTTGAACCAACAACCTCATGCAAACTACACCACTAAGCTCCTAGCCTAGCTTACTATTTGTTTTTCATCATTTTTATCCTCACTATTTTATTATAATTCCTCTTTTAGTCCTGTTTATCCTTGCGAGATGGTAGTTTCACTTAGTTTAGCAAACCACTGGTTTCCATAAAAAGCTCACTCAAACAAATTTGATAGTATGCTAGAAAATGACAAGAGGAAGCCTATACCATTTTTCAGTGAAACTATTCAGAAAAAATGAGAAATTATAACTAAATTATCAGTTCCAATGAAAAAAGATAACTAATAACAATATCGAGGTGAAATATTTAAAATATAGCCCTTGAGTCGTTAGCATAAACCTTGAAACAATTTGCGAAAATCTACATTGGTTGAAGGAAAACTTACACATTCTTTACCGTTTGGCAGATGACCATTCAAACTCGTACTAGTACTCTGCCCATCTGCACATTCCAATGTTAGAATACTCTCATCCTTTCCACTTTTCACCAGATTCTGATCAGTATGGGGTGCTTCAACAACCCCATTCCGATCTTCATTCACACTTTGCTCATTGCTGACTCCCGAAAGATGAGCAGGCTCATCCTTACCATCATTTACCACATTCTTATCCATAATTGATATATCTCCAGCCCCATTCGAGTTTTTCTCATTTGCAGTCTCTGAAAGAATAGTATGCTTATCCTTTCCATTACTCGCCAGATTCTGATCCCTAACGGCAATTTCTCCAACCCCATTCTCCGCATTCTTACTTTGCTTGTTCTTCTTCTTCTTGTTCTTCCTCCTCTTCTTGTCATCCTCCATCCACCCAGCTCCAATTCTCTATTCCAACTTCTAAACGACACTGCTCACACACAGAAAGAAAAAAGAACTTTCAGGTTGACAATTCAAACCTGTCGCCACAGATCACCGACCCAATGTATAGTCAACTCAGACCCCAAAATGCAATCAATGCCAACTTCAGGATCCAGATTCACATTCAATCATAATTCATCACAATGCAACTCAGAGCACACACACATACACACATGAATCTTACAATTACCAGTTACAAACGCTGGGCATCTTGGAATCTTAAATCTAGAATCAAATAAAAAAAAAGGCACAAATTTGACAATAAAATTAAAAGAAATAACAGCAAATTGAAAGAATTGATAAAAATACTCACAGATAGAATCCGGAAAATGCAATGAAAGGAATGAAAAAAGTTATGTTAGCGTTATAGGTGAAATTAAGGTTGTGCGAATTGAATCTGGGAATGCAAAGTAAAGGGGGTTGCGTTCAGTGAGTAAGAAAGAAGCAATTGAAGGGTGGGGAGTGTGTTGTTCTGCTGTGTTGTACAATGTCCGTGCTCGTTTTTAGAATTGATTTGATTTGATGCCACTTTTCGTACTACAAATCCAACGGCTTCTACGCCCCCTTTTGTCGTGTTCTTTGTGGACTTGTCTCTACTGGATTTCTTTTTCTATTAAACGTTTTATTTTATGTGCCAAACTCAGTTTTATTTTCCTCTGTTTGAAGAAAATCAATTTAGTTATTGTGGAGCTCAACGGTTAATTTATTATTAAAATGAGTACGAATTTATTTTTATTTTTTATTATTACTATTATATTTATCTCGTATTAATTGTAGTTTGACTATTTTTCACGCATAATAAATAACAATAAAGATACTGTTTTTTTAAATAGTTTTATCATCTAAGAAAAATATACATCAAAGAGTAATAATTTAAAAAAAAATACAAATATTAATGTTTCATTGAAAACATTAATAAGTTTGAAATTTTAGAAAACAAAAAATGTAATTATTTAAGAGGAGGAGCAATATTTTTCTAACTCTATTACATAGTTTTTATTATTGGAAGTTAATTTAGTTTATTCTGTTTGGTTACATGTTAATGAAATTTAGTTTGTGTTCAAACAACCACTTAGTGAGACGTAATAGAATTAATTATTTTTTAAATTAAAAATAAACAAAAAATAGTTTAAAAACTCATATTGCATTATATTAAACCTTATTATAACTTAAATGATTAAGTATTACAAATTAAATTTAAATTATTAATTGTAATGAAATAAGTTAATATGTAAAAGTAATGATATTTTAATTTAATGTATTAAAAACATTAATTAATCAATTAAAAACCTATAAAATATTTATATAATTAAATGTAATTTAATATATATACATGTTTTTATTAAAATAAGAAAAATTGAGAAGTTGACCAATTTGAATCCATTTAAGCATAGTGGACCAACCTATCTCATCCTATTCTTTTGGTGAATGACCATTTTGCCACCTTAAGATTTGAATTACTTTTCTAACTTGTATAGTTTCCATTGTAACTTAATTTAGTTTTTTTAATCACATGTAAAAATATTAATTATATTTAAGATTTTATAGTTTGTGTTTAACAACTAAAAATATATTAATATGTTAGATTAAATTCAATTGATTAAATTTGACTTGTAAATGTTAAATTTTCTCTGTTAATTTTGAACCTTGCGAGATTAATGTTTTGTCTAATGTTATTTTAAGGATATTCATATTTTAACAATCTAATAATAAATTGTTTCATGTTACAACAAATAAAAAAAATAGTGTTTAATTGAAATATGAGTTTATATGAAGAAATTAAAAGAAATTTAAAAAGTTTAAACTGATATTTTCACTATGTAGTTATCAAAATAATATTTTTTTTATTTTACCTATACTTCTGAGTTTGTCCAAATTATGATATTTGGTGTTAAATTTAGTTACATTAACCTTACTAATTTCACAATCTAGAAGAGTTCACACTCTTTAAGATAAAACAATTCATACATATAAAGTTAATACTTTAATATTGGATGAAATCATGGTTTATTTTAGATTTTGTAGGTTGCAAACTATTTTACGTGAAATCAAACATTTTTTTTGTTTTTTTTACCATTTTAATTTAATTTTGTAAAGCAAATATTACAATGAACAAACTTTTAAAAAAAAGGGTAAATTGTATTTCTTGTATACGATTTTATAAAAAATATTGTATTTATCAAACATGATTTTCAGTTTATACTTAAAATTAATAAAGAAGTTGTAAATATAAAAAATGATGACTTTGGTGGTAAAATTTTCACTCAAGAGAGGAGGTAACATCCCTATTTTGGTTTTTTTGACCATGATGGGTTTTTTTTTTGTTTTTACCAAAATGGGGTCCGTTTAAAAAAAATTACAAATTTAGGCAAGTCGTGCCTAATTGGGACGACTTTATATGCAGAAGTTGTCCCAATTAGGCACGACTTCTGCCATGTCATACTAAAGTCGTGTCAACTTGGTACGACTTATGCCCTGTCATACTGAAGTCGTGCCAACTTGGCACGACTTCTGCCACGTCATAATTTTTTTATTTTATTGTTTATATATTGGGTAGTAAGTTATGTAATGTTAAAAATTAATTTCTTCTCATCATTACGTGTTCTGTAAAATCATTACTTCTCAAGGTATTTATTTTGCAAATTCACAACAATAATTCTCTATTTATTTTCCAAATACAATAATTTTTCATTTATCTATTTATTTCCAAATTCAATAACAATTTTCTTTAATTTTTAATTAATCAAATAATCAAGTTATTGTATTACATTACCGTCAAACATGATTCATACACGATTATCCAATTTTTTGTTCCTTAAAACTAACACTCTTAGAAAATTATGTATCAAAATAATTTTTAACATTACATAACTTACTACCTCATGTATAAACAATATAATTAAAAATAAAAATAAAAATATGACGTGGCAGAAGTCGTGTCAAGTTGGCACGACTTCAATATGACGGGGCAGAAGTCGTGCCAAGTTGGCACGACTTCAGTATGATAGGGCAGAAGTCGTGCCAAGTTGGTACGACTTCAGTATGACATGGCAGAAGTCGTGCCTAATTGGAACGATTTCTGCATATGAAGTCGTGTCGAATTGGCACGACTTGCCTAAATTTGTAATTTTTTTTAAACGGACCCCATTTTGGTAAAAACAAAAAAAAAAAATAACCCCATCATGGTAAAAAAAACCCCTATTTTACCAACATCTAATCATATAATATACATGAATTTTTAACATAAATAATTATATATTTATATCATTTGTATATTACTTCAAACTACTTTTAAGAGGAATTAATGTTTACAAACATTAAACAAAATAATAAAAATAAATTATGTAATTCATTTGCTTATTGGGGAGCTCTCTCTCACCTACAATGTCATCTGCTCCCATGTAACTATCATCACACCATCACAGATACAGAAAATAAAACACAACAAACAGTAAGATAGCTATAAAAAAATTTGCTATATAATTTCAATTTCAATTAACAAACATAAAGTCATCAACTCTTGTACATTTTCTCAAAACCTATCATAAATCATTTACATTACTCGTGTTAGACTTTTAGTGACCAACATACTCAGACACTTAACTCTACTTTTGGAATACTCGTGCATTCACTTAAACTCATAAATATGCATTTGTCATATTATCTCAATGTGAATCCACACAGATATGTGCATAAATAATTTCAATATCATATCAACTACTATAACAATGTTAATTCATATGACCTAAAAGATCCCGTTATATTTCAAATCGCAAAAAAAATCATATGAGCATCCTTTGATTATCAACACCTGATAATCTTCATTTATGTGATTCCAATATATCAGTAGAGTATGAATACATCATTCTAGACAAATCCCTAGTTAATGTGCATCCTAGACAATCTCAACATGGTATTTCTTTTCCTGAAAATACTATTTCTTATTAGGAAAAGTCTTGAATAATACATGAGAGAGTTTTTAGTCAATATAGGTATTTACAAACACCTTGTCAAAATTAGTTGTTTAAAAAACATTATCAATTTTGAAATAGAACTTCATGAAATAATATGATAAATCTAGAAGAGAGTTTAGAATATTTTGCAAATTTAGAAAACAAATGATTTAGTAGATTATTGTTTTAGGGTTTATTGATATTTTTTGTAAATAAATTTTCACACAAATTTATATTTAAAAACAAATAACGAAGACAATTTACAATTGTATTTAAAAATAAAAAGCAAAGACATTTTACATGTGTAAAATAATAGCTACAATTATTTTTTTTTAAATTGTTCACTCTAATAGAGTTGGATTGAGTTTTTTCCCCTTAATAGAGTTGGATTAAGTTTTTTCCCCTTGATAAAATCTTAAAACGTTTCCCTATACAAAAATTATTAAATATAAACTATTTTTAAAAATCAAAATAATTTGTTACTATGTTGATAAAATTATAGATCATTTTATAAACTAAAAAAATATAGTAACTTTTATTATTAATAACATTTTATAAAATAGTTTATAAATCGGTATCTAACTATTAGTTATTAACTACTTTAGATTTTAAATTAGTCTTTATTAGTCTTTTAAAGACTAATTTAGAATCTAAAATATTAGTAGCTAAATTTTTTATAACTAACTTAAATACCAATTTAGAAATCATTTTATACAAATTTATTAACAATAGAAATCACTTTAGATGCGAATAATTTGTTTAGTTTCTAAACTAGTATCTAATTTAGTCAAAATATAGTGATTAATTATTTTTTGTCTCTAGATTTGATTGTTATTTAATGGTTTTCTTGTAGTGTTTTATTGTAACAAACTAATTACAAATAAAAAGGTTATTGTCACTTTTGACTTACAATCATATACAACATATTTCTTTACAAGTCCTTTTTATTTTTCTTTAGATAATGAACATAAATATTATTTAATCACAGAATAGTAAAGGTTTTTCAGATTATTTTTTACTTCGTCACTCTTAACTTAGAAACAAATAAACTTTTTAAGGAGAATATTCATAATTATGTACACTTTTTACTAGAATTCAATCCATTAAGTAAATGATTTACTAATAAGTTATTTTTAAAAACCAATTTCTTACTAAGAGATGGATTGTACAAATAGCCTAATGCATATGATAGAAATATTTTTTATTATATCAAATGTAAGCACGTGCAAAACTGATAATCTTTTTACAGCAAGTCATAATATGATCATTGTGAGCTCGAGTGTATCTATGCGTGTTATAAGAGTTGGGTGAGGCATGCCATTACTTTTGATATGTTTCTTTGTAATATTGGTCACTCAACAAATATGTCAATCCTTGATTTGTTGCTTTCATGCTTTAGTGTGTAGAAAATGGTACGTTTATAGTTTTAACACATAACTTGTTCCTTTTGTGTGTATTTATGTATTTAAAACAAATTCGTTGACTTGGATAGTCTAATAGTCAATCGTTTATGTGCTTTGAGCTTTTGGTGAACTCATTTAATCTTATAAGCTCGTTTATAATAAGCAAATGTTAGACAATCTTAAGAACATTTAATGACGATGTTCTATTTGTGTTCTTTTAATTATTTTTCTTTGTTACTAAACCTAGTATTCTCTTATTGAAATGAGTACATAAAAAAACATATATGTTTATTAACATAAAAGGGATTAAGATAACTATACATTTACTACTAAACCATATGAGTTTAACAATTCCATAATTTTTTCTATAAACTCCATGAAGATAGAGAAAATAATTATCATGCATTTCTCCAAGTTGATTTCTTGATAAGATGAAACAATTTACATGTCATATTAAATTTAATAACAACTATTTCCCTTGCATAATTAAGGTGGCTTATTAAAGTGACATTTTTTAACATTTTTCACTCTATAACATAAAACACACCTTTTGATGATAAGTTGATCAATAATTTGTGTTTACTTCTATGCATGAATCTTACCATGTATTTCATAACTATTGAAGACAATATAATATGTACTGGTAGGGTCCGCACGACCGAGACCATGATTCGGGACCCGGTCCAAGTCGACCGACACCATAAAGACCATTACGCCTAAGCAGAATTAATAAGGGTAATCAACAATCAAATACTAGGTAATGCATTCCTAAACATGACCAACTTCCTAATCCGACCCAATAACAAAGGCATAATCATATAAAAAAGGCACAGACTCCAAAAATCAGGTACGACATCATACAATATTAATAGCGTCGAGTACCAAATACCGAATTATAACTTGAGCATTAGAGTGCCTTCTGCAGATACCATCAGAGTATGGACTTTGGGAGGACGAGAAGTAGAACAACAAAAGAAGATTGAGGAGCTCGCTTTAAGAAGAAGGAAGGAAGAGTTGAACGACTTACCATTTGAATCGTTCTCTTGATTCAAACCCAATAATATTAATGTGTAATAGAGCATTAACTACTTAAACACTCACAAAATGAAGTGCACCAAATATCATTATCTAAATGTATAAATACTGATAATTTATTTCTTCTAAAACTAGTAACCAAAAACAATGTTTGAATTAAAAATAAGTATAATCTATAAATAAATAAAAATAATTTTTGAATAATTTTAAATATAAAGATAATTTATAGCCTCACTTTTTTATTAATTAGAATAAAATATAATTTTAATCATACTTATCATATTATTTATAATTTTTTTACATATTATTTTTTGAATTATTTCAAATCACTTCCTAATTAAAACAAAATATCCAAATGTTATGTTGGAAATATGGGGACAAAGGGTGGAATAAAGTAAAAAGAAATGGATATATATGTCATTTGGTGTGAGTATATATTCAGCGAAAAAGGGCCATTCTGTGGGTACTGGTGTGCGAGAAAGAGAGAGAAGAGTTTCAGAGAGAGAGAGAGAGGGTTTGGGATTGGGAAGGCGAGGGATTGACGCTGCGTCTCTTCCTCTTCCATTTCGATCTATCCCTCATTCCTGATCATCCAACCACCTCAGCATCACACCAACACCATGTCTCTTTCTTCTCTCTGTCTTTTTCCCTCGTTATTTTTTACTCACATTTCTAGGGTTTCTTTCTCATTCTCTTTCTCTTTCAGATCTGAACGTCTATCGTCCCAACCATGGCTTCCAAGCGCATCCTCAAGGAGCTCAAGGACTTGCAGAAAGACCCACCAACTTCTTGCAGCGCTGGTATCTTTTTTTCTTCTTCATTTCACTCCCCGCACCACGTTTTTTTGTCTCCTCTCTCTGTGCCGTGAAAAAGTATCGTTTTTTTTTTCTGGGTTTGCGTTTGTGTTTGTTCAAGGGTTAAATAAAATAAATTTATATAAAGCTCATAAATTATGCGTGTGGACTGTTACTAACCATGCTAGAGTGAAGTAAAATTAGGTAAATAAAGAGTAGGATAAATTATGTCTTTGTTGCAGGGAAAATAAGCGTCGGTTTTAAATTGGGGTTGTGGTAGTGTTCCTTGATACTACAGGACATCGCGCAGGAATAGATGTTGCAACCACAATTGCAGTTGCAGACTGTTTCTATAACTGTGTTATGTTGTTGGGTTTGATGAGTTTTGCAGTAATTACAAAGGGGAGTTTTTATTTTTCAGGTCCAGTAGCGGAGGACATGTTCCATTGGCAAGCAACAATTATGGGTCCTGCTGATAGTCCTTATGCTGGAGGTGTATTCCTAGTCACTATCCATTTTCCTCCGGATTATCCTTTCAAGCCCCCTAAGGTAATGTGTGAAGTCCGCGTGTGGATTTTTAGGGGCTTTGTTGTTTTTTAGGTGTGTTGTAAATTTCTCACCTTTTGGCTTGACCAGGTTGCATTTAGGACTAAGGTCTTTCACCCAAACATCAATAGCAATGGTAGCATTTGTCTTGATATCCTGAAAGAGCAGTGGAGTCCTGCACTCACTATCTCCAAGGTTCAGTATGCTTTTCCTTTAGTTTTAAAATGTGAGCATATGGATATTTGAATAGCATGGCTCAAATCAAGTTGTGACCATTGCACAAGGGTATTAACGTATCCCAACTTACAGAAAACACTATAAATTTGGAGGGAAAATTACCAAAAGGAAACTACTGAATAGTATTTGTAGTTTTGTGCAGAGTCACTACAATTTATTCCTTTGTTTTCATTACTTTAGTAAGAAGTCCCCTTTTCTGCGGGTTTGGTGGGGTTCTGACGTTTTATTTTGTATTTATTGAAATTGAAATTGTTAATTAAACCACCCTCAAGTTAAATTGGACCAATACTGACTGTCATGTATGGCCATTGTATGCTTGGTAACTTTTATATGATCTACTTTAGAAGTCATACATGTATGACTTCTATTGGTAGATAGTGTAAAATCTTTACTCTAACACGGCGTGATAATAAAACACTGTTGTTGACTAGATCATAGTTATCTGTACTGTTCAATTTGCAATATGATTCAAATTAATCAATTCTCACTGCTGCCTATATGAGTCATTTAGCATGTCTCATGTTTGTGCACTCTGAATTACAAGAATCATGATCTGCTACAGAAACACATTTCTTGTGAAACTGGTTTTGCTCCAAAACTGGTTTGAGTCGTGTGACCAATGTGCCTAGCTTTTCCCCGCCAATGAGACCCAGTGTGGCCCATTTGCTGGTTTTCATTTTTCTAGGTCTTCATCCACTCTTCTTTCCCTTTTTCATGTTCTACAGTTTTTTTCGCATTTGCAATTTCTTTTTCTTTCCTCTGCTACTCTTTATTGGGCCCTTGCTGTCTCCTGACTACGTGAGCTGCTGATCCTATCTCCCAAAAATCCAAGTGGTGGTTGGTTACTATTGTGCTGTTATTATTTTTGTGTAGCAGCAGCTATTTTATTTTATCCTTTGGCTGTTATTATTTGTATCTTTGTTTTGAAGCTTATATGTCTCTATTAGTTATTATACTTCAAAATGCTCTCACACACACTCACACACACATATATATATATTCATATTTTTATATGTTAAAATGCTAATATACATGTATGTGCACACACTCACACTTCATCTTTGTTTGTTTTTAAGCTCATGTATATGTATATATATTTTTCAAATGTTTCTGTATGTTATTGTTAAATGCCCCTTAATTATATTTGTAGTCATTGGTGGTGAGTTTGTGTATTATGTTTTTTGTTTTATATATCATATGTTTTATTAATGATCATGGATCTTACAATCTGAGTTGGGATTCCTGAGTTAGGTAATCTGATCCACGATATGGATCCCAATTCAACTACTGTGAACTTTATTAAATGTGTTACTAATTGCTTCACATTTTCATATAATGTATACCCGTATGTTAATGTTTCCCTCCTCTTCATGTTTATAATTGGTAACCTCATTACCATACTTATCTTTCTAAACCCTTTCTCTGTTAACACTTGGTGTCCTCTGCATATTATACTATCACTGGCATGGCTTCCAAAGTTTCACTCTATTTCTAATTAATCCCTCTTTCATTGAATTGTCCATTTTAAATTAGCTTGAGATCAAATCTGTGATAAGCTTTACTCTGCAGGGTTATTAGTCTCCATCCACCACCACCACCACCACCACTGTGCATGGGATGTCATAGAGTCACTGCCATAGGTAGTTTCTGACAAAAAGAGTAGAGGGCCAAGAACTAAGTAGTGTTTTATAGGTTTTTTTGAATTATTCAAAGTTTTCTAACAAAAGTTGTGTTTTAATTGTATTCTAATGCATAATCAGTAGTTGAGAATCTCCCATTCTACTAGTTTGTAATTGTAATTTTGTACAGCCCATGGATAGATTGTTTTTTAGTTGTGGCTGGTTATTTTGCATCCTGGCAACATTATTAGGGAGTGGTGCTGTTTTTTTTATCATCGTGAATTCTGTCTGATGAAATATGGTCACTATAGCGTGGTGAGTTTAGAGTCTTATTCTATCAACGTTTATTCTGTCTTTAAATCTCTCTTTTGGCTGGTCCCAATGGAGGGGTCCCCGAGACCCCAAATAGGTCCTTAGTATGGCCTGGGGAGGGGGAGGAGAGCATTGGCAGGGATCAAAATCATGCCACTCCAGCAAGGGACCGTTTTGTGTAATTGATTACTAGGAATCTTAAATAATCATTTGTTGCATATGGATATCGTTAGTGATATTGAGAGGAATCTAAGGTATAATGGGTTTTGTAATTATTATGTTTTGCTTGTCACGCCAGGTACTGCTTTCAATATGCTCATTGCTGACTGATCCAAATCCTGATGACCCACTTGTCCCGGAAATTGCTCACATGTACAAAACTGACCGGGCCAAGTACGAGGCCACTGCTCGCAGCTGGACCCAGAAGTATGCCATGGGCTGATTTGTGTTTAGATATTGTATATTGAATGGCTGGCATCTATGAATACTTTTGTGGGTTTGCTTTTCTCTTCCTGTTTTCTGGGGTGAGATTATGTTTCTGTTATGAGGGATAGGGAAGGGCGGTGTCTTAATTTGATAAAAGAAAATAACTATGTTCAACCACTGTGATGTTTTATCATGATGCAAACGCATGAACAGGATGTTATTTGTGTCATGGCTGTGTTGTAACTTTCTCTATCAAGTAATGTAGAAATAGTGATGTGGCACAAGTTTTCCTTTATGTTCTGAAAAGCGTTTTCAACTAATCTCTTTTGCGAAATAAACTGATTAGATGGCGCTATCTGCAAATATTATGTTAGATAGTTTCAAATAAGCACTACTCATTAGTACTGCCTAGGGAATGTTGTGTTGTAATAATACGTTTAAGAAAGAGACTTGGAAATTTCCCTTAGAAATAAAACCAATTTCGTAAACCAGGCGTTGTGTACTTAAGCCGGGTAGAACATAGTTACATTTATAGTAATTTTAAATTCTTCAACTCCTATTCTTTTAAACTTTTTCGCTTTGCATCTTACTTTGAGTGCATGTGATCTCCGGCAAAGAAAACAAGTAGGGTATATTTCTCACACTTCTCCAAATGAAATGACTGTCTGTCTAATTTGTAATCCCCATATATTACTTGGAAATGGAAAATTGCATCACAACTATTAATTAATAATAAAAAGAGCATTTGATTTATTAAGGTCTGATTTTGGTTTGCCAGAAAATTGGTACTTTTGTTACGTAGCTTTGCACAACAGTCTGTCTTGTACCTCAAATTATTACAGTTTGTTTGTGTTTCTTTTGTGGGAGTCATTATTCGAGCTTGCCAAAATTAAATGTCTCCCACCACTCCTTTCTCCACTACTCATTTTATCCATTTCACATCTATCATATACTTACAAATCAGTGTTATCAGAACTTTTAAATTGGATAGGATTTGTTCTCATATTCTCCTAATATTCATGCCATACCCAATTTTATTTTAAATTACTAAAATACATTTAATTTTATATTAATTTTTTCTTGATTCTTAATTTTGTAATTTATTTCTACGTTATACTTTAATTATTTTTACCTTTTTTATAATAGCTTTAAACAATTTTTATTTGATATTCTTATTTTCTATTTATAATCATAATTTCTTTATTATATTTAGTATTGGAAAAAATAAAATATGTATCGTTTTGACATAGAATACTTGCTAAAATCATATTCAATTTTATAATATTTTTTATTTAAAAAATATTTTATTAATATTTAAAACGTAAAGGAACGAGTATAAATATATAAAAAAAAAATTATACATCTTGAATATGAGAATGACATTTTACTTTTTAAGAATGAGAATGAGAACGAGATAAAGATAGTTAAACCCTTCCTTGTTCTCTTACCATTCCTAATCATACTCTTGTGTTATGATACATATCATATTACTCTCTTATTTTAATATCCTAAATTTCTTTGTCTTTCACTCTCAACTCATAATCATACAAATTATTACAGAAGTTAAATTTTCTTTTTCATGAAATATTTTTTTTCTCTTTCATACATATAATTAGTATCAAGCTGAAACCACTTTTCTTTTTTCTTTTTAATTTATTCAAACAAACACAAAAGTATATAGTTAATTTAAATTTGTATATATGAATGCTTACTTTCATATTATTCAAGATAATTATTAGTAATATGATAAATTTAGTTTAACCACTTTTAAGGTTTTGGTTTTTGTTATGTTTTCATAGGTGGAAAAGTTTAATGTAGTAACATTAAAATATCTTTGTCAACACCTTTTATTTATTAGCTTAATTTTCATGCAATATAATAAATATTAAAAATTAGAAAGTTTTTAACAATACATTTTTAAAAATAAAGAAAAAAAAATATAATGAATGTTCTTACATTAATTAATAAAAAAATAAAGAAATAGACTTCTAAATTAACAGATAAACTATACAAGTCCACTTCAATTTTCTTGTTATGATAGGTCATAAATTAATACATTAAGATTCTAATAATTTTAAAAACAATTTTTTCTATTATAATTATTTGATGTTCAATGAAGATGTAAAATAAAAAATATATTAAGGAGATAAGTATTTAAAAAAATAGAAATAAAAAATTAATTTCTTAGCATGGATGAAGTCAATATACATAATCAAAATAAGAACAACTCTAAAAATACTTTTGTGTTCAAGAATGAAGACTTAGATTTGTAATTTAGAGATCATTTGTTAGTATTTTTTTATTTAATTTTAAAACTTCCAAATTTAATAATTTGCTTTTGTATATTATGAGAGTAAATATTTGCATTTTTTTATAAAAAAAAATAAAAGTAATGATATGATGAGAATTTTGCACCATATTATAACTGAAGAGAGAATTTTTTTATTAAAATAAAACAATTTTAAAATTACGTTTGTGTCATAATCATAATTGTAAATGGGTACATTTTTACTGCATAATTGTAAAAGTGATATTTTCTTAAAAAAATAAAATAAACATTTACGTTGAGTCTCTACTATATTAGCTTTTAGAAAAAACAGTTATCGAACTTATCTTTTGAAGAAACAAAAATAGTTATCAAATACCCTTTTTATGTCAAATTTATTGAGATTTTAAATCTTTAAAAAACCAATATATAAACTTTATAATTATTAAATTGACAATGAAGTGTTTAAAATGAACTATGATGACTCTAAAAAGTTGTATAATATAAAAAGTTATCGTTGAGAAACATGTTCATTATTACTCCCACCTACTAAAAGTTTTTGGGAGACATTCATAATTACTCACTACTATTAAAATATTTGTTCATATAAATATTAGAGAAAAAAAATGTGATTTAAACATTTTTCATAGAAAGAAAATATAGTTTACTCACAAAATAATTCATAAACCAAGTCCGTCTATAAATGAGAAAAAAATTGATAAATAACGAAAATTTATTTCATCAAAATTATATAAATTTTATATTTTTCACCGTTAAAATAATACACAATTTTCATTTTTTTAAAAATTTTTCATTGAAATTATATTCAAATTTATTTTAATTATAAATTTTACATACAATATGTACTTATATAGTTTTAAGTAAGGACAAATTTTTAAGGAAATACATCTTATTTTTTTCAACACGTTTATACACTTTTACTTAATGTACATATTATATTTTTTGATGTTTTTATTTATTTAAGTATATTTTTTTATATACATAAATATCGGATAATCTATTTCAGATGAACATTTTCTTCTATCGAAAGACCAACTATAAATATATTTAAAAAAAAAAGTTTAAAAAAAATTAACTTATATAATATAAACCAAAAAATATTATATGTATTCAAATTTCTTGAGAATCATGGATAAAACTGCTAAATTAATTCTGTAATATTGAAAAATATTTATTATTGATTTTGATCAGAAAAAAAAAAACATACACGTCGGCAAAAAGTCAAGCATATACATTTATTATTTAAAATAATAAAACTCTGTCAAATTTACTTTAAATCTTACTCATTATTTAATGAACTTGAATTTTTCATGCAACACATGATGTAAAGTTATTTTAATTTAATTAATTCAAAATTGGAGTGTTGAATATATAATTACATTAAGAGAAAGTTGATATTTATATAATAGTTTCCAATTAATCAATTGAATAACGTTTCGTCTAATCAAATACCTAAAATATGTAATTAAATTTCAAAGTACAGTTCAACATTGATACTTGAGATCAGAAAACGTGTGTTGGCTCATCCACTACTCAACAACACCACCAACAAGTTAGGCTGTGTTTGGATTTAAAATCAAATACTTAAAATCACTTTTCATTTTTCATTAACAAAAAACACTTAATATTTTCAAAAAAATTATTTAAAAATAAATTTTCCTTCAAATTCCAATTAAATTATTTTTTTAAAAATATTTTAGCTTAATTCCATAAACTGAAGTTTCAAAATAATGGTTACATTCACCATGCAATTATTTTCTTGCTTAAAATTCTTTCTGACAAACGTGGAAAGCACTTTCCATTGATCCATATATGCCAGACTCTCACTATTTTTTTTCTTATTTTTCTGTCACAATCTGATATATTGTGTTCTATATTTAAACAATCCAAGATTCTAGTTATCTATTCAGATATTCCAAATTAATATTCTGTTTAATTAATTAATCAAAACTTTCTTAAAGACTCTGAGATACGATTAGATCTTTCTGGCAATGATATGTTTTTTATTTAACATTATCCAATAGAAATTACAGAGTGCCATTTTTTTTTTTTAACTTTATCTTAACAAGATCTTCACAGGTTTATAATTATATTGCAGGAATAAACATGTAAGACACATAATTATGGTTTTTAAAAAAATTAATTAAATTTCAAACAATTCATAAATATAAGTACCTTTAGTTTAGTCTTATTAAAAAATATTTGTTATGTTGAGTTCTTATAACATTTTTTTAATTTTTTTAAATAATATAAAATGATGTTTATTTATTTATTTACTAATTAGTCAATCAATTTGCTTTTTTTTTAACTTTTTAAATTAACATAAATTTTAAATCCTAAATCTTAAACCATTTTATTTCATTTATTGCAAATAAACACACTGCATAATACTTATATAAAAATAAAAAAATAGTTTAAAGAACCAATTGAAAATCTTCAATGAACACTTTTCCCCCATGAATATATATATGAAAAATAATAAAATTAAATAAAAGAATTTAAAAATAAGCTAAACTAAGTTTATATAAGCTGTAGGATTGGCGTGAGCCATTTTATAGTTTTTTTAAATCTATCTTTGGTACCAAATTTATATTAACAGCTTTAATATAAATATAAAACTTAGATTTTGGTGGCATTCTCTTTTAAAAAAATAACTTTTAACAAGTTAATTTGAATTTAAGACTAATATTTCAAAGTAAGTTATAAATGATTAACTCTATTTTGAAATAACTCACTAAAAACGATATTTAAAATGAAAAAGCAGAAAAATAGTTATATATGTCACTAAAAAATGAAATCTGTCGAAACGTACCAAAGCACAGTGCAAATGAATTTTTCAACAGAAAAACCGGCCATGCGAAGAAAAATAGAAATAAATCATAAAAGCTCAATAAAACCTTTAAAATAGTTTCAAAAATTCACAAATATATAATTTGAATTAATTTACATACATATTTATACTGGCACGGTCTACCTAAATTCGGTCAATATTATAGATCGTCTGACCACACTCTCTCCATGATAACGAAGGCTGCAAGGTAGCACACAACCGATCAACCCATAGTGACGACGAGTCATGAGTTGACAAAGTCAACACGATTAATCCATAATTAAAGGTTATTTAGTGCAACTCTAAACATGAATTAATCTATTAATTCGGCCTACTAACAAAGATCCACTAAGAAAATATAAATAACACAAATTTCAAAAATCAGGTACGTCATTATCTACATGTTCTCGAGAGTCAAATCATTTACTGACTTATTGTCGGAATGCCTTCTGCAGGTATCATATGAATGAAGACTGAAATAACCGATGGACTGTGCACCAAACAGTGATTAAAAAGAAAACAGTAATTAATTATATTAGAGAATTTCGTAAATTAGTTTATAAGAAATTGATTTTAGTTCATAAAAAGTTAATAAATGCGTGAGTCGGTAGTACATTTGCAGTGGAGGAGTTGATCTGTCAAAATCAGGTTGAGAGAAAAGGTTCCTTCAGTACTTTTGTGTGATTATCATAATGTTTTTCCTTTTTGTTCAACTATTATAAATATATTAACTCATCTCAAACTTTGGCAGCTGAAGAAAGCAAATTTTGCTTGTCAAGTTTGAAGAGACTTACATAAGGAATTGATTGAACCTGGTCAGGGTTAAAATCAAGCTTAGGCTTAAAAAATATTGTTCTAAATAAGATTATTATTTTTAATTTTTATAAAGTACATTACAATTTTGCTTGAGTTGATAAAACCATTACATATATAACATTTTTTCCCAATATTTAACACATTTTCAAAGAAGATTTTTTTTAACAATAACAATTTATTTTTTATATAAAATTTTCATTTCAGACATTTATGACTGATACTTCAAATAATAATAATCATTTATTATAAAAAATAACAATAATCATTTATTATAAAAAATAACAATAATAAAATAATTAAAATAAATAAAATTTTAAAAATGATTAGAATAAATAAGTCGTATAAATGTGATATATATTGACACAATTTCATTATTACTAAATTTTTTTGAAAATTAATATATGAAATTACTTAAGTCACAATAATTTTTATACTTTTATATTATTGGTGAACAAAGTTTTCAAGCAAAAAAATGCTAAATTTATTGTTATATTAATAGAATTCTTAATAATAATTTTAATAAGATGAAAATAGTTATATTGATTGAACCCTAAATTTGAGGGTGAAATTAGTGATTAAATAAGCATAATCCATGTCAGTTGAGTCAACCATTTTAAGAGTATCTCTGGTGAGTGAAACTGTAGTTCTGAGATTTTAAGGCTGAATGGTTACTTTGTAACCTTAGGTGGCTTCAAGGGATTTATGGTAATATAATAAACAAGTTTTGTGCATTCTCCAAGTTGGAGGCTTTATGATTCATCACATCAGAGTCCATTTCAAAATGATTTGCTTATATATATATAATTTATAAACAGCTTCTGTCTCAATACCCCTTTTATTAGTGTTACTATTCTGTTTAAACCAACACCAAAATCTTTGCTTTTCACGCAAAACCGCGATAGCTCTTTCCTTATCTTCTCCGAATCCGAGGTGTAGTAGTAGCACTTTTGTGTTGTTTCACAATCACTTACTCCTTTCAGTTCAATTTTTGCTAATTGGGTATGATTTATCTCTCATCATTGAATTGACCCTTATTCCTCATTAAGCAATCCCATCTTTTTGAGGTGGTGTAATTGTGACTTTTCATTCAATTATATATATTCTTTGTTTTTATTTTTGATGGGGTTGTCTTTGTTGTATGGGAAATTATGGAAAGCTTGCAACTTTAACTTTACAGGTATAGAAAATTTGGTTGTGACGTGATTCCCGAATTGTTTCTTTCTGTTCTTTTGGGTTTTAACAAAAATCAATTTTCCGAGAAAGAGTCTAAATATTGGGACTTGATGAGAGTTTGTTTACTCTGCTTTGCAGTTTTGGAAGGTTCTGGTTTGGCATTCCTGCTAGGCTAATTGTGCATTCATATTCTTCTCATTTTCGTATTGGCTTCTACAGAACAAACTCTAATCTTCTTGTGATTGTGGAGGAGTGGAGGTTTTCTTTCTCTCTGCCTCAACTTGACAAGTGTTGAGATTGGAATAATGTTTGAAGAGTGAAATAATTTCCATGCCCTGCATATTTTGCCTCGTCTGATTTATGTATTATCAGATTTCACCTTTTTTTTGTCCTGTAGTTGTGTGTGGTTTATGGAAATGTACGCTAGGAATTCTGATATTTGGTTCAGTGAACATTTATAGAAGTGCATATTTTCTTATGCTGCTTGATCTGTGCTTTACCTGTGTGGTCTGGGTGTAAGTTGGAGGACGATGGATACTCCATTAATGGGGTGTTGCATACATTTATTGCTCAACCTGTGACTTGGCTATTGTTTTGGTGGACTAAGTGAAGTTTTATCTGCTGACATTGATTGTCATTTTTCTTTCAGACTTCCATCAATTAAAGTTCACAAGTGTGAGGCTCTCAAACAGTTAAATGGGGAATTGCGTGGCTAAGGTGAGAATGTTTGATACATCAATCATATTCTTTAAATTGCTTTGTTCTACAGATAGCAGTCTCTTAAAACCAAATACATTTCCTGCAAAGTGTGTAGGGTGTTTTCTCATTGATAGTGTTTACCTGGATGACATAATGAAAGGCTATTGTTTGTAATTTTAAACTGAGATTTTCACAGTGGCTTTGTGTCTGGATGCCGTTGTTCATGTGAATTGTATTGTAATTTGTAGCAGATAGATTGAACAGCGATGGAACAAGAATAGAGAAACGAATATAACAGGATCTAACATACTAATGAGAGTTATGGAAAAATTATAAATTGATAATTATTTTATGTATGCAGCTGCTCTGAAGTATCTGAATATCAAGCGATGTTCTATCATTCAAATAACGAAAATAAATCTTTAAGTAGATACTGGTAAGGTAATACAGATCATGTTAAAGGCAAATAATTTAAGGCAAATAATTTTCTATTTTGCATCTTTCTTTCTCATTTTCTTCACTTACTCCTCCTCTCTCCCTCCCAGTCTTCTTTATCTTTTGGAGGTGATAAAGGGTTAATCTTTAACAAAGGGTTATTTTGAAATGTCTCTTTTCCACATCCCTATTCCTGCTTTTCTGTTATATTGCAGCGTTTTTGGCTTATGAAAACCCTATTATTCAGTATGATGTGATTGTAGTCCATCCGTAACTAGAAGTATGTTTCTTCTGTCAGCCTTTAGCCCCAGTTTTTCTGTTTCTACCAGCTACTGGCTGCCAGAAAGAACAACCAAAAAGAGCTTTTAAGTGTAAAAAAATGTGTTAGCTTTGTCAACTTTCTGCAGCCTCAATGCTTCTAGAACTTCATGATATATATGACTCCACATTGTTCATTGATTACAAAATTGACTGAGAAGATTCATGTTTCTAACGCTTTTAGTCTCAAGCTAAGGATAGTGATTCTGATCATGATGTGGAGTTTGCTGGTGGCAAAGTGAAACTTATTACCACCAAAGAAGCTTGGGACCAATATTTGGAAGAAGCAAGGAGGGATGGCAAAATTGTAAGTTTTCCATTCTTTTTACTCTGTACTAGGACAGTAACATTTAAGACCTATTTCTATTTTGCTGTGTTGTTTGGATGAACCCCTGATGCTAGTACCTTACCATAGTTTGTCTTAAGAAAGTGAAATTTAAGTTTAACTCAACTTTATAAAACTCTCTCACGCTGAGAATATGAAGAGTGAGAATAGAAGAGATCTGATAGCGGATTACTAAGATAAGTCATTGATATGTTCTATACTATATGAAGAAAGTAAAATTTAAGTCTAACTCAATATCATAAAATTAGTTTATTAAGATGAGGTTTGGACTTACATAAATATCATAATTTGATACTAGTTCATGTGGGATCTTTATGAAACGACTTTAATATTTCTAATAAATGATATGTTTTCCTTTTCAATAAAAAACTTTCCATTTTTGTTTCTTTAATCTATTCCCTTGAGACATCATTTAGTATTTGCCTTATTTGTTTGCTCTGGTACAATAATTAACACCATAATCACGTTCTACAGGTGATTGCGAATTTCAGTGCAACATGGTGTGGTCCTTGTAAGGTGATTGCGCCATATTACTGCGAGTTATCTGAGAAATACACATCCATGATGTTCTTGTTAGTTGATGTGGATGAACTAACTGTAAGTACTGCAGTTATATGTAGCATTACTTCACAATTTCTTTTTATCTCAACCAGTATTCCCCTCAAAATATAAACTCAAGTGCCACCTGAAGCAAACACATTCCTTCAACATGAAGTAGGACACAGTACATACTAACATGGTGCTTTATATACGATACAAATGAGATTTTTTTGTCTTGTAAGAAACATAAAACCAATTTCAAATGTGTTTTTAATTGGTAATTTTCTTTTATGCCTTTACTTTATTGTGAAGTGTATGAGACATCTACCATTGCTCATAAAAGTGAATGCATTTATTGGATTATTAATAATAAAGACGTTAGTGCTCTGTACTTAAGGAAAACCAGTTAAAAAATAGAAAAGTTACAGACAAATATTGTGACATCTGATAAATCTCAGCTAATAACAAAATATGTACTTAAAAGAGGGTGTTCTTAACATTGGTCTAAATAACAAAGTCTGTATGAATATTATAGCTGATCAAATTATCTAGTTCTATAAGTATTTTTTGAATTGTGTGAGAGTTTACATAGACTAGAGATATATAACCAGATTATGATATACAAGTGAGTGGAAATTTAACTTTACAAACCTGTTTTGTGATACTGAGTTAGGTATAAATTTCAGATTTTTATTAGCAATAAAGTTTAAATTTATAGATTTATTAACTAAAAGGAATTAGTTTCATTAGTTTTGATGAATTTATGTATGTGGGGGTAGTAAAGATTGTTTGATGAGCATTTAGTTTGTTCCTGGAGGCATTTTATTGAACATGGGTGTGATTTCATTGCATATGTTGCAGGAGTTCAGCACTTCATGGGACATCAAAGCTACACCAACTTTCTTCTTTCTTAAAGAGGGACGACAACTTGACAAACTTGTAGGAGCCAACAAGCCAGAGCTGCAGAAGAAGGTTGTTGCCATCAATGATTCACTTCCCGAATACAAGCAGTGACTGTTTTCTTATTCTTCTTGTTGTGCCCTTTGTCCTTTCAAGTCACAACCATTGTTCTGCATGTTTTTTTGCCTTGAGTGTCGTTGTATTTATCCTCGGATGTAAATATGAAACATGTGTGTCACATGAATTACTCCAATTCAAAGTGATGTTGTTGTAGTTAGAACAAACCTGTTCTGCAAATAGAACAATTTGTTGTCTTTTGTTGTTTAAGCAAATTCAATTTTGTATCATGACATGTGGCTCCATTCTCATTGAGTCAAGGTGTTGTGACATTTGGTTATGATATCACTGTACTACTTTGTCCCCTTCATTTGGTTGTTGTGAATATGAAAAACCTTCACAAAATCTAAATACAGAGATAGAGAGAGATCGTTAACCTACTTAGCTTTTAGCAATCACAAGCTTTGTAGCAAACAACTACATACTCTCACATTAATCTATTTTTTTATGAATTACCTTTTACAGTTAAAAAAATATTAAATGAGTTTTCCGGTTGTCTTTTAACCTTACACTACAATAAAATCATGAAATAAAAATCAATTTTTAAAAACAAAAAATAATTAGTTGTTATAGTGATTAAATTAAAAACTAAAAAAATTAGTTTCTAAATTAGTTTCTATTATTGTTAAATAGTTTCTAAATTGGTATCTAATTAGCAACAAAGGTTTTTGCTACCAAATTTAGAATCTAAATAATTGATAGTTAAAATCTTGGTAGCTAATTAGGTACCAATTTAGAAACTATTTAACAATAATAGAAACTAATTTAAAAACCAATTTTTTTAATCTCTAAAATAGTCTTTAATTTAATCACTATAACAATTAATTATTTTTTTTTCTAAAAATTGGTTTGTATTTCATTATTTTCTTATAGTGTTAGAACATGGTTGAATATCCATAAATATTTTTAAATTTAAGTTTTTATATAAAAAAGTAGCTTGTTTATAAGTTAACAAAGTATTTTTTTTTTTAAAAAAATATCAATAATAAAGATCCATTAAATTAACTTGTATATAAGTTAATTTTAACTAATAGGAAACTGATTTTGTTTTATTTTCTTTCAAATATATGTATAAATATATTGAATGAATTTACTTATAAATATATATGATGAATCACATATACATAACTATATGCTTATTATAAAACAGGATTATGTGTTATTTTTTTACTTTAAAAATAGTATAAATATATTAATATTAAAATAAGAATATAATATAAGTGATGAGTAAAAAAATAAATAGAGAAGTGGAAGAAAATAAAGTGGATTAACGAAGAAAGGACGATTGGAAGATAACATGAGTGCATGTGATTTGCCATTTATTTAATCCTTAAATACTTAATATATAGCTTCACTTTGGAAGATATATGAAACTTGAGTTTTTGTGAGGTCACTTATATGAGTATCTTGTGCTTTGAGTTTTATCTTCATTTTTTTTAAGTCAAGTATGGAACCTATCATAAAAACAAATATTTTTTTCAATATTCAACTCACATAATTTTCTTTCATACTTGTAAGTTTTCTTTACTTTTTTTCTTTCTATATTTGATATTTTTGTTTTTATATGCTCCTATTCCTATCTTGTTTTGACCCAATTAATTCCAAGTTCATTCTAAATTACATCTTTTATTATTTATTTTAATTTGCTCCATGTTTGGCTTGAATTCATTTACTAAAGAATTATTCATTAAAATTCCTTCTCATATCTATATGAAAAATAGGTCATTTAAAGTGTGATTTCTAATAATATTTTATATAAATTTTTCATATATTACCATTAATAAAGATTTAAAATATTTTAAATTACATGTTTTTTTAGGATCGAATTGGCATGTAAAATTTTTTCACTATCTTTTTTAGATCTTGATTCTTGATGTTTAATTTTTTTTATCTTATTGAACTTGATTCTTGATGTTTAATTTTTTATCTCATTGAAATACTTGCAATTATTATATTTCGATATTTAATTCAGTTCGCAGTGTAATTAGAAAATATATACTAATAGTCAATAATCAATAACTCTTACCTTAATGTATTTACTTATTTATACATTTTTAGGTAATTAAATAGTTAGTCTCTCATTACCAATTAGTTTATATTATTGTGAAATAGTTTCTAAATTGGTATCTAATTAGCTACACAGGTTTTAACTACCAATTATTTATATTCTAAATTTGGTAAAAAAACCTTACTTGTTAATTAGATACCAATTTAGAAATCATTTAATAATAATAGAAACTAATTTAGAAACTAAAAACTTATTTAGTTCCTAAAATGGTATCTAATTTAGCTACTATAGCAACTAATTATTTTTTTCTCTCTAAGATTGATTTTTATTTTATTATTTTCTTGTAGTGTATTCTTAATCACAATTTATAAGTTATTTACTATTTACGTTTGATAATTATATTATTAAACTTCGATCTTAACTGTCATGTGTTCATTAATAGTGTTTTCGAGTTGTTGAGATGATAATCTTATATAATACAAAAATATTTATAAAATATAAGAATTCAAAACATTTCTTACCGTTAGGCTGACTATAAATAGTATATTTCCACAAAAAAAAATAATAATAATTATTAAAAAGGTTCATTTTTTTCAACATAAATTGATTCCAAACAACCAATATTTTTCTTTTCTTATCATCATTTAGTCAATTCCAATTCATCAGCATTCACAAGAAGATAAAAGGATTCTTTACAAGAAAAGTTACGCAGAAGGTACTTTCAAGTTATCTAAAACATAATAAAAAACTATTTTAAAATTCCTTTAAATGAGTCATAACACGTGTATTTTTCCATTTTGACTGAGTATAAAGTAATAAACAAAACTAAGATAAAAATGTGAAGTATTATACATGATAAATATTGAGATTGGGATAAACATAAATTTATTTAGTAAAATAAAAGGAGTTAATTTAAGTCTTAGATATTTTTTTCTAAAAATAGTTTTACTTTAACATAATTTATAAAACATTATACGTGTCAAATATTCGTAATAAAAAAAATTAATCCATTGTTTTTATTTGATAATAACATGGTTTGTCTGCCATGGACATCCTAACATGGCTTGTCTGCCATTGATAATGTGAAATTGACATTTATTGGGTAATGAAAGACATCTTTCCAATATGGTTTAAAAATTTTCAATTGTTGGTTTATCTTATATTTAATTTTGTTCACCCATTTTATTTTATTTGTTTATTTTAGCAATGTTATTATGTGTTTCTATTATATTGTTCTATAAATCTTTTTCAATAAGTTTTGAATTTGAAAACTATACTTAATGCTTCAGAAAAAAAATGTACTCAATTTTTATATTTAATAAATAAAAATATTTACAAAAATATTATTATAGGATTTAAACTAAGGACAAAAAATTAGATCAATTGTTTAGCTATATTGCAAAGTTTCCTCAGCATCTCACAGCTCAAAAGTTTGTTCCATTTCACACAGATCACACATTGAAGCATTTCCTTGGTCAATGCCTCATTTTTAATTATATGCTTATTTATTACTAATCTTATAATAGAGTATAAACAACAACTCCATATACAACACACAAGAGAATAAAAAAAAAAGTACAGTGAAATTTGGTGCAAGTGTCACATGTATGAATGATATTTGACCCTTTTCTCATCCTTTAGGTTAGAGATTTCAGGATATTTTATAATAGATAACTAAAACCTCACTTTAAAACTTGATTCCGATTTTGTAAAATTAAATTAGGTTTAAAATTTAATTTTTATAATTTTATAAGAATAAATTAGATTTAAAATACACTTTTTAATATTTTATTATTTGAACACAGAACAGGTGTCAGATGGAATCATGCATACAAAGCAAACGTTGAAAAAATGCTATTCCCTCTCTAAGTCCTTCACACGTTATCCCTGGTGAACATGTTTCAGGTATAATTTTATAATATTAAAATTTCTTTCATGGTTAGTAGAATGCATAAAATTCTTATAGTAGTGATATTTAGACAGATCATTACGATGGTTATCAATAAACCGTTGATCCTGATGATCATCATAATGCGCCTGGTTTGAGTCATACCATTAGAGAAAAGTTGACACTGCATATTAACTTGACCTGCATGATTTGATATAGAACACACACTTTGATACTGTCATAATTTATTCCTACCAACCAGTAGTTAATCTGAGTTTGTTGACTATTTGAGGAATTTATTTTATAATGGAAACAAAGTAGTTCAACTAAGAAAAGGGAAAAAGAACACTTAATCTATGCTTTGCACGTCTTTATCTATATGGGAAGAAAAGGAGTGTTTCAAAATTTCAGATATAGCAACCTCGTTACAACATGTTGGCTCTTCTTCAATCTTTACATAACATGGTCACAAATTACAAATTACAACTTACACAATCATAATAAATTAGAAACAACCATAGAAATGAATAGAAATAGTAGAAAAATGAATAACGGGTAACATTCAAATTTGGTGAAAGCCGATTGCACTAGAGAATTTGAGTGGTTTACTCTGTATGTAGTGAGAGTGTTGTTACTGCACGACCTTAACGCCCTTTTGGATTCATGATCTGGGAGAACACAGCACTTGGGGTTAACCCATCAGAGTCTTCACTAGCCAAGCTTCTACCTCCAATGCTCATTGAAATGCCACTGCTTCTGGAGTCGGTAACATTACCATCATAACCCCCCGTCGCATCAGAGTCTTTCTTTCCTTTAGAATCTGTATATGTCGGCTCCACTTCATTGTGAATGCCGCCAAATCCGTTGCCACTTTCCTCTGCAC
>Ga0123342_1000838_pt1 | contig 50490 bp, 31 predicted proteins | sample Turbeawhitnodule_FD_89960 | JGI IMG/M metagenome (GOLD analysis project Ga0123342, IMG submission 89960) | Root nodule microbial communities of legume samples collected from Mexico - Turtle bean Mexico white nodule | ecosystem: Host-associated > Plants > Roots > Nodule | place: Mexico: Nepantla...
GAACTACTTGGAGTTACATCAATGATCATGTTCATTTCCATATAGGACAGTAAGTTAGACTAGGTTCATTTCCATATTCTATTGTGATTTTCTTTTATCAAGAAGCATGTCCTCTACATGCTTTGAACTTTCTTAATTGAGATGGTTGTTTTAGGTGGTACGCTTCTCTTGGGATGTATGACGTGGCTGTCAAGCATATGACAGAAATCTTGTCCTGTAGCCACCAGTCCAAGACAACACAGGAATTATTCCTAGGCGACTTTCTTCAAATTGTGGAGGTGCTAGTGCTTTTTTAATATTTTCTGAAATTTTGTTTATAATTCCTAAAATAGTTTGCTTTTAACAAAACTATAATTTCAGTGTTTTTTGTATCTCGATGCTAGGACAGAAGCTAATTAATTTGACAGTTGTCTTAATTTTTTGTTTACCGTAGAAAACTGGACGGACGTATGAGGTAACAAAGCTTCAATTGCCTGTAATCAACATCTCTACACTCAGGGTCATCTACGAAGATTTCCGGACATTTGGATCCCCTTCAGCTGTAAGTAGAATCCAATTCCATGCTTCCCCATTGTGTGAGTGAAATTGCAAGAGAGAAATATTCACAAAAATATTTACTGTTTGGGAACAATTAAGCATCTGACTAGTTAAAGATGTTCAAAAAGTTGTTAATGAGTAGCCACTTGTTGACTAGTGGGCATCTTGAGTGGTTAAGTTTTTATTCCAGTATTTCTTTTTTAATTTTACATCGTCCTTCATTTTCAGTTTTGAGGTGAATTTTTCCTTCTTTGTTCTTTGACCTCATTGAAAAGCGTGAAACACCTTATCATAATGGACTTTACCTGATTGTTAGGAACTATGGATCATATTTAAGACTAAACTACTAAAGAATCATTCTAGTCATATTGCTGTGTCCTGGCAATCTTAGCCACTTATTATGGCTAATTTATTTGATTTGCTATGAAGTTAGCTTAGATTTGCTTTGAAACAATTTAAGTAAACTACTGAGTGGGCCTCATATAACACCAATTTTAGCGCAAAATATTCTGTACTATGGAAACAATAGAATCATTCTTTTGTGACACAATCAATTCATTCAACAGAGATTAGGGCGGGCTCTGTGTATAAATCCTTGCTGAGGTGATTGCTAGCAATGAGTAGAAATTATGCTTCTCATTGTGTGGTTTGAAAAGGGTCATTTAGGATTTTGTTTTTCTTCTCTATTCAATTTTTGATATAACCATTATACCATGGGTTTTCATTGTTGTACTTGTGTTAATAGTTAATGGCTGTAGTTTGATGCTTGAAGCGTCACCTCTCTCTGGTAACTATCATTTCAGGCTAACACTAGAGAAAGCTTGTGGCGTTCTTTGGAGGAAGAAATGCTACCATCGTTCTCTGCTGCTAAGACTAATTGGTTGGAGTTGCAATCAAAGCTTATTTTAAAAAAGCACAGTCAAAATGTTTGTGTTGCAGGCGGTAAGTGGTAGAGTTTCATCTGAGATTGATAATTGAATCCTTATATTTCTTTTTATTTCACTCAAATATTTTTTCAATTCTCTTGACCCCTAACTATTAGAGGATAAAAACTTCATTTGCTGTCTTATATTTTATGTGATAGATGTTAGAGATATGATTTCATTATGTTAGAGATATATATGATTTCATAATATTAAATAGGGAGATATGATATGATTTGATAGGGAAATATCTTACCAAATATTTTATATTATTAGATATTATTTTATTCCTTATTATATCTCATGTTCATTGTGAAGAAGAATAATCATGTGTGCACATAACGCACAATTCATTTTATTCCCTTTTGATTTCTCTCTTAACATCTTGCTAGAGTAGTATAATCCTGTGACTTTTTTCTATCACTATTCCTTTCGACATGGGATCATGAGCCCAACAAGAAGGGAACTCAAATCAAGGCTTTCCATGGCGGTCCACTATTCGTAGGAGTAAATTTAGAAATTGTGTACATTTCTTGGTTTCTTTTTTTCCCTGCTGTCACTTTTTGCGCCAGATACACTATTCAGCCACCGTTACAGTTCACCTCCATGATTTTTCTTCAACATAGATGACTTTTCGGCTATCTCTTTTCAGCTGGCACTATTGTTCACCCCTTATGACTCTCAAACAAACCTTTTCCTGTGAGCTTTTTTTCCAGCTAGTTATTGTTTACCGCTGATGTTTTTCCAGTGAGTTTTGTTTACCATTGATGTGTTTCTGGCAAGTACTGTCCGATAAGTATTGTTTACCGTTGATATCGCTGTTTTTCTAGCAGGTACTGTCTATCATCAATGTTTTCTTGCGATTACTGTTGATTTCTTTCCAAGTAGTATCGTTTACTCTCAACGTTTGTCTAGGAAATACTATTTATTGCAGACAATTATCCCTGGAGTACTGTTTACTGTCTTGCCTTACCATTTTTAACAAGCTTGACTCATGATATATATTCTAGTTTGAGGAGAAGTGTTAAAGACATGATTTGAAAGAATGAAGCATATTGAATATTGAAAATTGACTGTCACTTTGATAGAGAGAAAGTCATGATTGGGAAATATCTACCAGCTTTGTCTTTATTTACTTTGTCATCTTCGACAGCCAATTGACTTGTTTGCCAAGTCTTTCAATGAGTCTTGTATTGACATATTTGTAAAAAGCTTGTCTCATATGATACATATGCTCCAACTTGATGGGGAGTGTAGAGATATATTTTAATTATGTTAGAGATATAAATTGATTATGTTAAACAGGTAGATATGATATGATTCGATAGAGAAATATCTTACCAAATATTTCACATTATTAGATATTATTTTGTTCCTTATTGGATCTCTTGTTCATTATAGATTAAGAAAATTCATGTGTGTAGAATCAAGTGGACATTAGTTTTTTAGGGTGTCCCAATCTTAAGCCTCAGACATCGTCAGGTTTTATTCTATTATGACGTAAATGATTATTAGTTGTTAACAACCCTGTGGTCTGCATTAGACCATCAGGAGTGGAACAAGGACATCTGTTGTGTTGTAAATTGTAATATTTTAAATATTGGCAATTTAAGTAGTTGAATAATACTCAGTGCTTTTGGCATGTACACGTTGTAATTATGCGTTAAATTAAAACTTGAAATAATTCCCATATTTCGTTATCCTACAATTATTGTAGAAGACAGAGCATTTAAGCAGGTCCATCGATTCCATTAGTTTAGGGAATTGAATTGAACTGTAGTTTATGAAGTGCCTGATTTTTACTTGAAATTAATTTGAAAACTTGATGAGGGTGGGACTTTCTTGTGTAAAATCCTTCTGATATTAGTGTAAAAAATAAATGTATGAAGAGTAGAATTTTTAAAAATTGGATCTGTTTTTATGTATTTTTAAAGTTGTTAAGGCCCTCCTTGATGTATTATTGGTGCATTGTTTATTTTTTTGCACCCATTTGCAGAATCTGTGAAGGTGACTATTGAATTTAAAAATCCTCTTCAAATCTCAATTCCCATATCTAGTGTTACACTCGTATGCAAGTATTCTGCCAGTACTGATCAAGTTATATCAAGTAAGCTATGAATGCCTGCTTATATCTTCTACCATTTTTTTTATAAATTTCTGCATTTTTTTTTATATTTATTCATTAGTAATACTCTGTTATGGGTACTACAGATGAAATTGAGTCAAGTATGGAGAAAGATAATAAGGTTGACCACTTTAGAAATATGAGCTCTGACAATTCCTCATTTATGGTATCTGAGGTTGATTTCTTACTAGGAGGTGGTGAAACAACCATGGTGAGTTTTTGTTTCAGACACAAATTATAGTATAAGAGATATTCTCTTGTCTAAAAATATGCAAATTGTGTTGCATTAAGGAAAATCGAGAAATTTATTTTCCATCTTAACTTTGTGCATATCTCCAATTAAACTGAGCTTAAGTAGAAGAATGGCACTAGACTTCTGTCGTGGAAGATGAAGATAAATTTTCCTTTTGGCAAGGTGAAAATGATGTATATCTTTTTTGTTCAGATTGTCTACCTTAAGAATACAGCGGACTAAAATATTAATTAGAAAAAGAAAAAAATGATGTTCTGTTTTTTTTTATTTGATTGTAAAGTTTTAGTTTAAAATTTAGGTTGAATGGATTAATGTTAATTTGTGACTTTTAAAACCGATTATTTTGTAGAAGTTGTGTGAGAAATGAAAAGAAAAGGAGTATCAGAATAGAAAAGCTCTTGAAAATGTGTGCGTACTACAACAAAACCACAAGTGGCATACTGCACAAAGTTAGAAAGACACCCATAACACTCCAAAAACTTCCAACAGATTATTCTTTTAGAAAGTAGCTGCCTGACAATGCACATAAGAGAATGTCTTGATTTTTCCTATTTTGCTCTTGTCAGGCCAAAAATAACTAAGGTGCATATAATAAAAAATGAATGGGGTGCAATTTAGGGTTCGCTATCAAGAGCAATAGGAAAAGGATCTGCACTGTATAACTAAGTACTGAGTTTGCAGCAGGGAGGGTAGAGAAAACGTGATTTGGTTGTATCGGGTATTAGGCTAGGGAGTGAGATTGGAGAGGCTAGTCTGGGACTTTTGGGAGATCCACTGCCCAGGACATGTTCTTTTTCCATTGAATTTCCTTTTTCATCAGTCTTCAGCATTTAGGCACTGTATGATCTATTTCATCAATAATACATTGAAATTACTGTGAATTTCCATCTTCTTTTCTGCCATATTTTGGTAGCTATCTTTTTACACAAATACGTTTGCCTTTGTTATGTGTATATTCTATTTTCAAGTTATCATTTTTGCAAAATTAACATTGTGTAGTACTGGTTCTCCAGATCGAATTATCAGTTACTCCCAAGGAAGAGGGTACTCTTGAAATTATTGGTGTTAGGTGGAAACTGTCGGGAACAATCGTGGGCTTTTACAACTTTGAGTTGGGTCAACCAAAGAAGAATATAAAAGGAAGGAAAACAAAGGACTTGCCAAATGAGAAGTTTAAATTTATGGTTATTAAGGTGCTTGCTTTTATCCTTCACTTTCTCACTATTGTCTTTTTTCCACATGAATCTTGTAGTCTCTAAGTTTGGACTAAAACAGCTTTTTCCTTTCCAAACTTCCAGAGCATACCCAAGCTTCAGGGTTCCATCCACCCTTTACCTGGAAAGGCATATGCTGGAGATTTACGTCAACTTGTTTTGGAATTGAGGAATCCATCGGAGTTTCCTGTTAAGGTACTGTGTATGGAGTTAACTTGCTCTAAGAAAATTTAAACAATTTCAATAATAATTTTCCATGTGGTTGTCAAGCTACTTAATGAGCGTGATGTACTTTTAATGAGAATATTGCACAAATAAGTATGCTTAAATGATGCATAAATAATATAGAAGAATAAGTACGGTGCATGAACAATTATTACAATTTAAAAAAGGATGATTAAAGCCTTAAATATTTCTTTCCTTTGTTTCTTTTCTTTAAGTTCATTAACTTTCATTTTCTCTTTCCAGACATGTTTTCTCACTTCTTTTATTTTCCTTTCTGTTTAATACACGTTGGTCAATATGATCTCATTACCAAACAGGGGTGTCTCCCTGATGGGTAATCTGTTTTTTCTCTCTTGCAAAATTGAGTCTAGAACTCTTTAGTATTTGTCAGCTGCTAATCAGTTAGTTCAATATTAAAAGGAAACAATAATAAATTAGCAACACAGTCCTAATCACTTAGACTGACTTATCTGGACTCAAAAACTGGTTGAACGAGTCTAATCAATTTGCTGTCCTGCTTTAATTGATTATGAAGCTTATGGAATTAACCTCATCAATTAGCAACTTGGATCTGGTGAATAAGGAAGCTCCTGCTGCATAACATAATTGATTAGCATCCCCGTTGTCATTTTGAGATTTCTTGTTCCAATTTTTTCTCTGATATTCATCCTAACTTCAATGATTTAAACTATCTTTTAAGATTGGTTAGCCTCGTTCTATCAACATACTCAAGATTTTCAGAATATTACGGCAAGAAAGAAACTCAGTTTTTACTTTGTCCTCTCAGCATTGTTTGAACATCCGTAAAAGAGGTTTCTGCATACCTAATATGGGATCTGCATGCATGATCCTTGAAAGCTATTTTTTTAAATGTTTTTGGGTTCCCATAATTATAACCACTCTATTTTGATTCCTTATTGATTTTCAAATTTTTGTTATGGTATGTCAGTAGCTCAGTCAAATTCACTGCATAGCAACTACCACACAAATAGAGAACGATAACAAAGAAACCTGCAAAATATAGATGGTACAAGGTAAACAGCAAGAGGAAGAATAAGAAAGAATCACACACAAATTAATGTGGTTCAATTGAAGTGTTAATGAATCTCAATTTACATCCACGGGAGAGTTCACTAAACTTGGAGACTATAACATTACAGTTTCTCTTGCACAACAAACTCTCACTCAAGTATAAATAACTCAAACGTTAGTTTTCACTGATGATACAAATGTCTTATTTATACATCAATACCGTCATAAATAACACAAGTGAAACCTGCTTAAACTAACAAGGAAGATATGTGAATAGTGCTTCTCTTTACTGAACTGGAAAGTCACTTAGATGGTTTCACCAAACAATATATGGTCTCAGTAGAAGTTAAGAGACCAGATAATCTCCTAAGACCATCGACCAAACATGATAGAATTTGTGTATCAAACCCGGATGGTCTAGCACAGTTAGCCTGTTTAGGAACCTTTAGACAAGATTTTAGCAGGTCAATCTTCACATTATTATAGGTGGAGGTGATGATGTTACCATGGTATGACATTTCATTTACACATCTTACCCTCTATCAAAGCAAGATAATGATGACTAAAGTTAGGTGTTTTCAAATAATGAGGGAGCAGAACTTGAAAAACACACAATAAGTGACAAAAACAAACAAAAAATTATATTCTAGGGACTACAAAAATATTTAAGCCAATATTTATATAGCAATCACTTCTAAAATGTGTGTGTATATATAATATGCTAATGAGAGGAAAGTATTTAGTGAAAAGAGCATTTATTATATTGAAAACACAAACTATTCAATACCTGCTATTATATAAGGATATTAAAAGACTTTTAGTAAGATGTTTTAAATGTTCTTTTACTAGTTTCCTTATTAGCATGGCCTTGTATTGGGTGAACTTCAGATCTTTCTTTCTTCCTCCTTTTTCTTTAGCACTGCTTTTTTCTTTATACATTTTCTCATTTGTGGTTTTGGCAGAATCTGAAGATGAAGATAAGTCATCCTAGGTTCCTTATAATTGGGAAGCAGGAAACTGTGATGTCAGAGTTTCCTGCATGTTTAAGAAAGAAGACAGATTCAGTACAAAGTGATCTGCATGCTAATCCTAATATCACGTCTAACACTGTTTTTTTGTTTCCAGAGGTCAGTATTGTTATTTCTTTCATATTTGGCTCCTGTTAACTCCTTGATCACATGATTTACACTTCCTTTCAGGGTACATCAGTTCAAGGTGAAACACCCTTCTTGTGGCCTCTTTGGTTTAGGGCTGCTGTTCCAGGTGATATATCTCTTTGCATGAGCATATATTATGAGATGGGAGATGTATCAAGTATCATCAAGTATCGCACTCTTCGCTTGCATTACAATGTGCAGGTTAGCGTAATGAATGCTGAAGAAAACTTTTGGGCTTCACTGGTTTTATTTTCTTTATATTGTAACCTGTTTTTTATTGTTTGGTGGCTGGAAAAAATAATTGAATGATTGTGTTAGTGTGATTTTTTGCTGCGTTGTGAATTAAAAAAAAAAACAGTTAAATGGTTCATTTTTTGTATATGCATGGCATAGAATCTTGTTAATTTGCAAGTACCAAATTTTGGTCGTTGCAGGTATTACCATCATTGGATGTCTCCTTTCAAATCTGTCCTTTCCGATCAAGCTTAGAAGAATTTCTTGTTCGATTGGATGTTGTTAATAAGACTAGCTCAGAAAGTTTCCAAGTATGTCAGTTGTCATCAGTTGGTCACCAGTGGGAAATCTCATTAGTTCAAGCTCCGGATAGTATTTTTCCTTCACAATCATTGATGGCTGGTCAAGCAATATCATGTTTCTTTACACTAAAGGTTTGTCTGAAGTGATTTATGTGTGAAAACTTTTATTTCAAATGCAAGTTAGTATTCAAACCTAATATGAATTTCTCAATCCAGCATAAAAGCTATATTTTCACTTCTACTCAAACATGCTTTTAGGTCCAAACTTGACTTTAACTTCATGCAAACCAAACATTTTTTTATAAAACCCTGTTTATATTTTTCCAACTCGTGTGGGTAGTTCTAACCCCACAAAATGTTATTAGTGTTATTCTATTATGTATCCTCTGTTTATGTGCTTGTACTAAATGTCGTTACTTGTTGAAATCTGTGTGCTTGTTGTGTATGTGTGATTATTACAGTTGCTGAATTAGGTTATTCTTTGCCCTCAGAAATCAAGGAGGCTTCCGACATTTGGGGACAACATGTCCACATTGCCTGTCAGAAGTAATGCAAGATTGGTACCCCAAAGTATTGAAGATATAGTTTATGATATAAACAGTGCACCTTTGGTCAATTTCCATCATTATGAAAGATTGCAGCAGGAAGTTTCATACAAGGTAGATGTTTATTTTGTTTTCACGTGAGTCCAACCAAAGTGTATCTTTTTTGTAATTTGAATTCCATATCATTTAGGGTATGTTTGATTGTGCTGGTGAAAGTGGGAGGGTAGAAAGCAAATGATGGCATAAAAATATTTTTTAACCAAATGTATTTTATTATATTTTTTTATGCCCTTTTAGGGTACTAATCCAGAGTAAAGTGATATTCTCTGCATATTTTCCGGCTTCTCAAGCTCATACACTTTTTCCATTACCATATTCTCTTAAATACCATACACCTTTTAAATGATTTTCCTTGGCTATAAATATACATTGGGATATATTTATCTTCTTCCCTTCTAAGCCCATGGTTGCTTTAATGATACTGGCATATCTGATTTGCTTGGATTGGGTCGTGCTACTGCACTCATAATTTCTTTGCTTCCTTACCTTTTGTTTTAATTATTTTTCTGTCATACATGTTTTTTTCATTCTATTCGATCAGTTGAGGCTTTTAACTTTCAAGTAGGACTGACTAACCAAGTATCAAAATCTCAATTAGCTATGAGAATATTTTTATCTATTTTTCATATTTTACTAGATTTCACTTTATCTTTTGTTGGTTAATTAACTAGGAAGATAGATAAGATATTTCAATTAGTACTAATATAAGTTTTTTTTATATTTCACTTTGACTGCCACAGGCATAGGTTGTAGGACAAATTTGTTTGCCAGTGTCATAGGACATTTACTATTGACTGTTACAAAAGTCTTGTCACTGTTTATTGTTTTTCTCTCCTTTTACTGATACGAGCTTCATCTGTTTTTATGGTAGGGTGACTTAAATACTGTTGATTTTGTATTAATCTCTTGCCCATTCAAGAGTAGCGACGATCCAGGTTTCTCTAATCCTTCGTCTGTAATGTCCCATCACGCGTGCCACTTCAGGTATGTTTCTTCCACACATAATACTTCTAATTTTGACTTTATGATAAATTTTAAATTTCCATGTGTATGTTATTTACTAGTCTTTTGGTGGCATTATCTTTATAAGTTTCTGTTTTCTGCTAGTACTGCTAGCACGGGCCCTATTTCGTGGCTAGTGGATGGACCTCAAACCATGCATCATGACTTCTCTGCATCGTTCTGTGAAATAAGTATGAAGATGCACATTCACAATTCATCTGGTGCCACCGCTTTTGTACGCATTGACACCTTAGATTCAGCTGGTAATGGTGGACATATGAACAGTGTAAATGTGGTTCAATCTGCAACTACTGATAACCAAGCTGGATGGCACGATATCACCCCAGTGAATGAACTCAAAGTCACATCAAATGCTCTTGAAACCCAACCAGGAAAGGCACTATCATTGGAAAGTGCCTCCTCATATATTTGGTCTGGATCAAGCTCAACCCACCTCCACATTGAGGCTATGTCCTCGGCAGAAATTCCTCTTCAGATCTGTGTATTCTCTCCTGGGACATATGACCTGTCAAATTATGTTTTGAATTGGAAACTTCCATCCAATGGACAGGGAGATAGGGATGAAAAGAAGCAGCATTCAGGCCAGTGCCAAGGGTATAAATACTATCTTACCGTGCTCCAGTCCACTTGAGAAGTTTGTAAATGTTTTGCTGTTTGTTTATCTCATGCTAGAATTGAGATGAGTTGTAGCCGGGGGGCTGTATATATTGTATACGTTTCCATGTATTGTTAAAATGTCGTTAGGAACTAGGAACACTGTAAAAGTTCGGTGGATAAAGTGGTAAACTCAACTTTTTTATCCGAACAATAACGACGATGGCAACATACAATTCATCCAACAGACTGGCTGGCGTATTTGGACTGGCCAAGTTTGAGAAAGAAAGTTATATAAGTACTTTTACCAAGACCATCTTTAATTTTTTGCATGCCTCACTGTTAAGTTGGGATGGATGGAATTGCAGAGTGGACACAGCAGAGGTAATCGAATGATAGTTTTTCATCCCTTACCCATCTAGGCGGCGTACAAGCGTCACCAGCGCAAGAATTGATTGCACTTGCACCAAATGTTTTAAGCGTACTTCGACGAGGATGGGAGCAATTCTTCTTTCTATTGTTTCTACACATGAACCAAGCAGTTCAGATTGCTTAGTTTTATGTAAAAAAAGAGGATATGGCATTTTATTGTTATAATAACTTGATTTCTTTAATTCAGAGTTAACACAAGTTTCGAATCGCATTACCTTTAAGCCGAACTCAATTGCAGAGGTTAATTGCATTTCTCATGAATTTGAGTGAGAAGTAGGCTTGCCTTGTTGGAGCTGAAAAGGAAAAAAGGAAAATGCATACTATGATATCATTTTGCGAAAGATAGTCACTACTTTATCATCATCATCATTCAAATTATAATATATCACTTTTATGAATTTGAGTTAGAGAAGTAGGGTTGCCTTTTTGGGGCTGAAAAAGAAAAAAAAGAAAATACTTACTATCATATCATTTTTTTCAGTTTAACTTTTGTTATTGTTCATTAAGGCAGGACGGGTAATCTTTAAGGTAATATGTGTGATACATAGGTTATCCTTTATCCTTCATTGCTTCAGTGAGGTGAAGTGCCCAAAGAAAAATTCTCCAGTGGGTTTTTTTCAATCGAAATAAGTGAAATGTGGGTTAAAAATTTCATAATTTGATCATGTTAGAAGTTATTTCATGATCTATTATAAAAAAATCTATATAATAAACATAAAATAAAATAATATTATAATAAAAAATATTCCTTTTATTATAAACTACTTTTATTCTCTTCTTATCTTTTTTTTTTCAATTTTTCATTTTATATTGTATTTGAAACAAAATATTAACGAATTATAATAGAGAATCCTTTCATTGATATAATAGACTTCCATTTAGTATATTCTTAGAATTCTTTATTGATAGGTATAATCTACCTATGTATCGTTTTTGTTAATATATGAATTTTGGTCTAGTCCTCCATATTTTTGTATTTTCTTTCTTTTTCTTTTTTTTAATAATACTTTTTTCATGTGATGACAAATGATTGTTGTTACGTGTCAGCCTAATTAAGATGTTAAGTAGCATAGTGATGCATAACATGAAAGTTTTTTATAAAAAAATATTAAGAGTTAAATATATTTTTAGTTTGTTGGATGGTTTTTTTTCTGTTATTTTTTATATGATAAATACATTTTTAACGGAAACTGGGATGATTTCAATTTCACATTATAGGAAAACATATTTAACCCAGTATTATATTACTATATGTTTATTCACATGATATTTAAAAAATATCCATTAAACTTTTTCATTTTTAACTGTACCATCCAACCAAATCATGTGTATGCCTATTCATGTCATGTCATGTAAAATAATATCCATTAATTTGATACATACACCTGATTTTTAAGATTATCTTTGGATTAGATAAAATAGAGGAGAAATAGTTAAGAAAGAAAATATAACAGAAATAGATGACAATTAAGTAAAAATATGTGTGATTTTGAATGAATAAAAAATCATAAAGAAATAAGTAAAAAAAAAAAGACTGTTTCACTTGCTTAATAAATAAAAAAGAGAGTGAAAAAAATGAATAATATTAATAATATTTTCATAATATTTAAAATTATTTTAATATAAAATTATTTATTGTGTATACTCTATTATTTTGGTTCTCGTACTGCATCCTCTTTAATTCTCTCATCACTTCAAATTATTTCCCTTATAAATGAATGAATAAATAAAATAGTGTCAATGATGATAAACTATTCTTAAAATCCACAGTCTTAATTTAAAATAAATAAATGGGAAGATAAAACAAATTTAACCATATAAAATTGAATTAAAACACATTACAGTTTAAAATAAATTGGTGCATTTGGATTTACATTTTTTTCTTCTCTTACAGTAACTTTTGAATTTAAAAGTTATCACAACATTTGCTGACACTATATAAATGCTGAAATGTGAAGATTTCAATTTTTCTTTTCATAATCTATAATTATAATATGTTTTACACTTGGCTTCAAACTTTTTCAAAATCAATTAGATTATATCCGTTATTATCTAAAACAAATAAAAACAGAAATTTTCTGCTATCTATTTGATATAATGTAACCCAATTTTAACCAACTCACTATTTCTTTTATCTTCATCTTTTATCTTCTTCTTCTTCTTCTTCTTCTTCTTCTTCAATCTTCACTCCCTTCTTCTTTATTATCATTAACTATTTCTTTCTCAATTTTCTTTCTATCATAAAACTTTTTCAAACTTCGTATAAAGTGAAATCGCGAAAACAACAACTCGTTTACGTGAAATAATAATGCACGACTTGTTGTCCACCACCTCCTCCAGCCGCAGCTACCAATTTCCGCCATCGGATCACAGTGTAATCGAGATGGCCGGCGGCGACGACGACGACGACGGAGCAAAGAGTCTGGCCAAGTACTTTGGCAACGTGGAAGCAATAACGGAAGAGCTGAACAAGGTGGAGCAGTTGAAGCAGAGTCTGAAGAGGTCTCACGAACAAGGCAAGACTCTTCACAACGGTAAAGCCATGGAGGACCTTCGCTTCTCCATGGAAGCCGAAGTGGCACTCGCTCTCGAGACCGCGAAGTTCGTCAGGTTCCAGTTGGAGGCGCTCGAACGCGCCAACGCCGATCACCGGAGCCTTCCCGGTCGTGGACCGGGTTCGTCCTCCGACCGGTCCCGAACCTCCGTGGTGATCTCCCTGTGGAAGAAGCTGAAGGATTCCTTGGACGGATTCAATGAACTGCGTCACCAGATAAACACGGAACACCGTGAGACCGTTCAACGCCAATATTTCACCGTCACCGGCAATAATCCCGACGACAGTACCCTCGACCTCTTGATCTCTTCCGGTAACACAAATCCTTCTACCACATTTGTCATCAACTTCGTCGTGTTGTGTTTCAACAAGTTCATTATAGCGAGAAATAATATTAACACTCTGACATTGTTTTTAACATTTCTTATAAAAGTAGTTCTTATATATAAGATTTTTTATGTGACTGAGAAACCTTAGGTTACTATATTAGCTAGTGTTTGTTCTATTGAATAGATAATGAAATTAATTCCTTTTCATATTTTGAATTATAAAATGTTCTAAGTTCTTTCAAATATTCACCCAAATACTTTTGAGTCTAAAATGTAACAAGTTAGAAGTAGCTTTGGTTCTCTTTATCTGCATAATATATAATCCACTTACAAATCAGCTTAAATGTGACTTTTAAATAGATACTTACAAATTAATACTTGAGTGATAGTAACAATTCATATTTGATGCGATTTTTGGTGTAGGTGAGAGTGAGAATTTACTACAAAGAGCCATTGAAGGGCAGGGTAGGGGAAGAATTGAGGACATTATGAATGAAATAAAAGAGAGGCATGATGAGATGAAAGAGTTGGAGAAGAATCTGAAGGAGTTGCATCAGGTGTTCCTTGACATGACAGTGCTGGTTGAATCTCAAGGGGAGCAATTGGATGATATAGAAAACCAAGTGGCAAGAGCAAACTCCTTCGTCAGGAATGGGACTCAGAATCTGGAAATTGCAAGGAAGGAGCAGAAAAACCACCGCAAGTGGGGCTACTGTGCTATTATCCTTCTTGTAGCAATTGTATTGTTTGTGGTGCTCTTTTTCGTAAGACCATGGGAAAAGTAATACAAGTCACTAGCCACTAGCCACCATTACTTATTCTCTCTTCTTCCTACAACAACTTAACCTAATTACCATTCTTATTGGTTTCATTCATCTGGAACTTTTTATGTCTTGGATCAATCAATATCATGTTACAAGGTAGGGTGATTGGCACACTTTCAACATTACTTGGAAGGAAGTGTAGAGGGTGACCAAAGGTTAGATGCTATAATTCTACATATGCTGCAATCTGGAAAAGGTTGTTTCTTCTGTAACTTCTGTTGAGTAGATTTAGGAATTGAAAAATGATAGAAAACCTTGTTTCATATACAACCCTCTTTCTTTACATAAAATTTCAAGTTGTTAATGTATCATTCTTCTTGGGAATTCTTTTACCAGTCATAATTTTTTTTCTTTTAGATATTTTTTAAAGATAGTTAGGTGGTAGTTTTACATAGTCAATGTATATTTTCTTTTTCTTTCTAAATGGACTGCAAAGTATTATAATATTAAACTTAGTTTTTCACTTTACATGAAATGAACTATAAAAAGATACTGATTCTACATAGCACTTATGTTAAAATACTATTTTTCTTCCTAAACTTAATTAATGCAATATGACATTATCTTTATTAAATATTTTTCAATGATAAATAACCTATTTAAACTTTTATACAATGAATATTTTGCGTAAGTGTATCTAAAAACCTTAAGAATTAAAATTGTATATTTTGAAAAAGATTTAGTAAACTAAATTTGAAATTAATTAAAAAACTTGTGCGTATATTTTTTTAAAATATGATTAAACAGATACTTTTAAAGTTAATATCATTCAAATAAACTATTTGTCACAACAATATGAGGAAATAATGTGATTTTGTACTTGAGGAAACCTCGATTCATTCACATATTATAAATTTAATAATTCACTTTTTATATATATTTTTTCTTATATAGTACAACTTGAGACTGTTATTAGCTTTTCCTGACATTGTACAATTTAAAAAAATATTAAATTATTGTTATTATAAATATATTATTATTATCTTAAAAATTCAATTTTATACTGAATCAGATTTTGTTTTGAACTATAAGATTTTCTATTATTTTAAAAGTAAAATTAAATTATATAAATTGTTTTTATTTTAATTATATTTTATTTTAAATTCAAATAGAATCTTATTTAATTTTTAAATTAAAAAAATACGATTACATTTAAGATACCAATATTGTAGTTATATTATTATTTTAGAACTAAAACTAAATTGAATATTTTATATTTTCATGTTAATTTAATTTATCAAAAAGCCTCCTCCGTCTAAAACATAATTTTTTTGACATTTTCTATATATTTTTTTTAATTATTCCTTATATTAATTATTTTTAACCAAGATATAAATTATTTCTTTATTGTTTTAATTTTTTTTATCAGCAAAGAATTAAATTAATTAAAATGGCATACTTCACATGTATCCCAACCGCCGATAAAAAGAATGATACTGGTTGAATTTATAAACATAAATTAATATTTTTTTATTATTATTAATGATGTAATTATGTTAATTTCAAACAAAAAGATATATATATATATATATATATATATATATAACATACTTATAAAAAAACCAAACTCAATTAGTATTAATTAGATTTTTTTTAATTTTTTTTTATATCTTTTTATCTTTATCTTTATTTTGTGGTGCCTTTATTTTATATATTTTCACTTTTTAGTTATTATTTTTTTTTCCATCCTTTATTTATTTCTATTTCTATTTTTATTTTTATTTTTATTGTTACTTTTTTTATTTTCTATATTTATTTATTTTTACATTTTTTTCTTCTCATTTTTAAACATTAAGCGTAGTATTTACATTAGTTTTTTTTAGGATTTTGCATTTAGGGTAGGCACTTCGATATTATTTGTATATCTACTACTAATTAATACTAATTGACTTTGTTTTTTTTAATAATTATGTCCTGTATTTTTTAGTTGAAATTAACATGATTACATAATCAATAATAATAATAAAAAATACTAATTTATGTTCATAGGTTCAACTTTTATGTTGTTGTATGGTTTAATTTTTTATTTTCTTAATTCTTAAAAAAAAATTAAACTAAACATTTTTAATTTACTACTTTTTTTATTTTGTAGAAACCCACTTCTTCATTCATTAATTATAATTATAACTATTTTAAATATTAAAAATATTTATTTTTTAATGTATTTAAAATTAAAATTATAAAAAAAAATATTATTATTATTATGTTTTTATTTTTGAAACGGTGTAGATAAAAAAATAAAAATAAATAGTTACATTATGTATAAAAAATATAAATAATGTTATATGAGTAATTCACACAACCTTCCAAATATATTTTGTTCATATGAATCAAATGAATGCTTTGAGTCTTTAAATCCTTATTTTGAAGAGATAGGATTCCTAACCATCTAGAACACAGTGATCAAGCCCTCTCTCCAATGCTACAATCTAAGAAGAATTAATCACTCTCTTTTTTATCAGCCAATTAATCACTCTATTATGTTTATTCGTCCTCCTCAGTTCCTTTCTTTCTTCATTTATTTTTTTTCAATTTTATTCTTGAGATTTAAGCAATTCAAAACAAATATTTACCAATATAAAAAATAAAAATTCTTCGTACTTTGTTTTATTTTTAAATATTTTTCTTATTTCGTTTTTCGAAAGAAAAGTTCAAACCATCGTACTTTTCTTCCTTTTTCATATGAAATACTCAAAAAGTGATAAAAGGATGTTTTGTTTTTATTTTATAAAATAAAAAGTACGTGGAAGAATAATTTGACTGATAATTCTTTTAATAACTTGTATGTAAAATTGCCGTTATGTTTTTGAACTATAAGATTTACAATTATTTAAAAACTAAAATAAAATTATATAAATAATTTTTTAGTAACTTTTATTTTAAATTCAATAAAATCTTTTTTTTTCATTTTAAATCAACAAATCCTATTTTAAATCTTGTTGGATTCACTATTTTTTTTGTGTCCTAAAGTGAATGATTATGTATTGTTATTTTCAATTATGATATCGGTTATATTTACTTGTTTTTATTTTTAATTCTTATAAACATATTTCATTTAATTTTAAATATAATTATTTACTGATGTAATTCTGTTAATAACGTCATTATTTATTGGCTTAACATAACACCTTTACCTGACCTGGGATGATATCATAATTCCATACAATCACACACCATTTTAAGCATTATTTTTATCTTTACGTAGCAAAAATAATAAAAAGACTAATAAAAATAATAATGAAACCAAACAAAAGAAATTAAAAAACAACATATGAACTAACAAGCATTATAACAAAAATTTATTAAATTTATCAATTCATCCACTATCGAATTACTCATTATATAGTTTCACACATAAGTTGACAAATCTCATCATATTGAACGTGTTGAAGATTACATATCAACTAAAAATAAAACTTTCAATAGTATATAAATGGTTATAACACTACAAAAAAAATCATGAAATAGAAACCAATTTTTAGAGACCAAAATAATTAGTTACAATAATAACTAAATTAGAGATCATTTTATAAACTAAAAAAAATTTGGTTTCTAAATTAGTTTATATTATTATTAAATAGTTTCTAAATTGGTATATAATTAGCAAAGATTTTAGTGTAAACTTCACTTTATTTATAAGATTGAGTTAAACAAAATTTACTTCTTAAAAAAAATGTGTCATCCATATATTTTATCTTAAAAATTCCTTGTTTGTCACTTAAAATTTTATATTAAAGAACTCTAATAATCATTCTCATACAAACAATAACATCCCATATTTGACATTACCATCACACATAATTGCAAATTAATCAAATTCTAAGTTATTTCAGCTTTAATTCCAATTCCTTTTCAATGAAGCAAAAAAATACCGAAATTTCTATGATGTGAACATATATACCTACTACCTTGTGTCCTAGGACTAATTTGGCACGGTGGATTAGTTTAGTTATGATATAAGCTAAAATAGAATGAGACCAATTAATCACTCTATTATGTTTATTCCTACTCCTCATTATTTAATTTTTCAATTTTATTCTCTAGATTAAAAAAATTCAAAACAAATATCACCAGTATAAAAAATTTAAATTCTTCTTACTTTTTTAATTTTTAAATATTTTCTTATTTTGTTTTTCCGAACAAAAGTTAAAACCATCGACCTTTTCTTCCTTTTTCTTATGGAATACTCAAAAAATTATAAAAGGATGTTTTGTTTTTATTTTATAAAATAAAAGTACGTGGAAGAATAATTTGACTGATAAAAGTTTTTTTAATAACTTAACTTGTATATAAAATGACCGTTATGTTTAACGAATACATTGGAAGAAAAATGGTTAGAATAATATTTATAAGAACATTAAAATTAAGTTGACGTAAAAAGAATTGTTTTTCACTTAAATAAAATGAAAAGTTATGTATGAGCTTTCTCTGCGTTTCTTTACTGAACTGCTTTGATTGTTAAATTTTATGGAGTTATATATGCTTTGGAGGAAGCTCAAAAGTTGAGTCTTACTAATGTCTGGTTGGAATGTGACTCTGTCTTGATTTGTGTTGCGTTTAGTGCTAGGACAAATGTTTCTCGGATGCTTCGTAATCGATGAAATACTTGTCTTAATTACTGTGGAAAAATCAGGTTTAGGGTTACTCATATTTTTCGTCATGAAGAGAATGTGTATGCTGAAAAGTTGGCTAATTTAGGATTTATTCATAGAGAATCATTTCATTGGTATAATAGACTTCCATCTAGTCTGTTTTTAGAATTCTTTTTTTTAAAATAAAAGTTTTCATGTTAGGCATCACTATACAACTTAAAATCTCAACTAGGCTTTAGAATTCTTTATTAATAGATATAGTCTACCTATATATCGTTTTTGTTAACATATAAGTTTAGATCTAGTCCCCCATATTTTTGTATTTTTTTTTAATAATATTGTTTTTATGCGATGACAAATGATTGTTGTTACTTGGGATGTCAGCCTAGTTGAGATCTCAAGTAGCATAATGATACCTAACATGAAAATTTTTTATAAATAAAAAAATAGAAAAATGAAAAGATAAGAATTATATGATATTATAAATTTTCATGTTTGGTGAAAACTTTAAAATAACGATAAAATTAAAATCTAGAATTTTGTATAAACTACTCAAAATTCTCTCACTACACGTTTAAACATACGGTTCAATTACACACTTTAGGTTATATAATTTAAAGGTGAAGTTTTCAACATTTATAACATTCAAAGTTTTCAAAAGAGTTCAATGATTGTCCACTGTTAATTTTTTTTTATACTGAACATATAAATAATAACTTTTATGACTTTTAATATAATTATTGTAAAATTCAACAATTTTATTATGGTAATATGTGAAAGAATGATGATATAAAATTATTTTATATTGTCAATACATAATCTATTTTTATTTTTAAATATATTAATTAAATATAATCTTATTTATTACAATGAAAGTAGAAATAGTTATTTGTGTTTAGTAAATAAAAACAAATATCTGTTAATTTTATTTTTAATTTTACACTTTATGTATGAAAACTTTAAATGATTTTAACTTTTGTTTAAAAATGAAAAAATAATGTAAATCTGGAAGAAGAAAAAAACAGTGTGAATGAGCACATATATAATGAAATGCATCAGCTAATAATTAATAACACATGTAGTTGTTATACCACCATTTTTTATGGTTAATTTAATGATCTAAAAGGGATAATATTTTATTTTAAAAAATTATTTATTCTACATTAGAAATACAAAAGTGTAATAAATATTTTTTTATTAATAAAACTAGTTTATCTAGTTACTATATATGTCACACACACACATACAAAGTCTATTCATTATAAAATTTTCTCATGCTTTAATGGATTAATTAATCCTAGGTCGATACGATTGTTCTTGATTAGGTTTTGATTATCCAATTCCTTTAGGACAAATTAAAGAGGTAAAACCTATTTAAAGTTAATGCAGTGGTGAGTTTTCTTTAGTGAGAGCCATTTTATACGTAAAGCTCCAACTTTAAATCCAAAATCAGACATGTACCCTTAAATCAACCACACGTAAAATTAGTCATTTAGTTAATAATTAATTTCAATTTTATAAATATAAATACTTTTTTTTATCATTTTTACTAAAATATTTAAATTATTATTTTTTGCTCTAATTGTAAAATTAAATATTTCGAATACAAAACAATAAGTTCCATATGTATACATAAAATTTTAGAGATATATCATTATAATTTAAAAGTCTGAAATCGATTACTACCTACTATAAGAACTACGTGGTCTTGAGTTGTCAATCGTATCCATAAATATTTAAGTTCAATATCAGGCCTTTTTTGTTTTTATTTTTATCTTTTATTATGCATTAATTACTGTTTTTTACGAATGAATGAACAATTTAACTTAGGTACCAATTCATTTTTTTAACAATATATTGTAAAACCTGAATACAAAAAAATAAAAAACTGCTAGCTTATCTTCTCCAAGCTTAATTGTAGTGGAATACAAATTTTATATACAAGACATAAAGTTTTTGCTTAACTACTGACATATTTGATTTTCATATATACACAAGAGAAAATAATTTATGCACTAAAAATGTAAATAATTTCATAACTTTATCTAACTATAAGTTATTATGCGTGTAAATTTGTTGGTTTTTCCATTGGCTACCTCAAAAGTTATATTACTTAATATTATTTCAAATTTGTTAACAGTAACTATTAAATTTATATTTTTGAACGTTGTATTATTTATATCGACATTATTAATTCACTTCAGATAATTTATACATTGTAAAATATGTGCATGCTACCAAAATAGTACGTCTTAATTGTAGCTGTATATTTTTAATTATACAATTTCAACAGATTAGATCTATCTAATTTGCTGTGTTCTATTGGGTTGAGTTTTTAAATTAAATGTCCTTAACTATTAAATTGTTGAGATGAATAAGAATGAGTCTTGACCATTATTTCACAAGCACACCTAATATAAAATATTATAATTGAATATTTTCATATTATTAAAAACGATAAAAATTTGACAGTCATATTTGCATGTATTTAATCAATCTCATTCTTATTTTGTAATTTCTAATAAATCTTAAACAAAACTTGAGTTGTTAAAAAATGCATTAAAAATATGTTGAAATTGCTACTCGTAAACAGTACTACGTTAATTATGCTATGTAAAAAAAATTATCTTCAAATAGAGGAATTAATACTAAAAAAGTATCTAAACAAGTTTATTTTGGATAAGCCTTGTACTGAAACTAGTTACAATCTCGAAGGACCAAGTATTCATAGGAAGCTTCATGTTGAGCAGGTACACGTCGTAGAACACAACACTTCAACCATAGTTTAAGCCAAACTAGCGACCATATACAGTTAATACATAACTAGTTAATAACTTAAACCAGAACTCTTTCTCTCAACTAATTAACGAATCGTTTCCCTCTTCCGTCTATTTGTGGGGTGCTTCCTCTCATCTTCTACTGTTTCTTTTTCCTTAATTATGCTTCAATTATATAACAAATCTACAAAACACAATCCATTTGACCAGATAATTATCATCTTTTTCTGTTTCTCCCTCTCCAAGTACATAAGGCTATACACCACCAACTTCAGTTTCAATGAAAACCTGGTAACCACAGGTACATTAGCCACCCTATATAACACAACACAACCCTTTTATTTGCTATTTCTCAAATCACCTTTTCCTTCTCTTGTTTGTTTCAGATACTATTACCTTCTTTCTTTCTTGCCTTCTACTATCTCAACCACTTTCTTCCTTCTGTTGTCATAGATAGAATCTACTAGAATAGAAAAAGATCTTTCTTCTCACTTCTTATAGTATTTTTAATAAAAGACAATTCTGATTTTCTTCCCTACCGTCTGTTATCTTATCTCAAAACACTTTTTTTCTCACCTGTTACACACAGCACCATCCTGTTAAAGTTGGATAAGAAAGATTTTCTTCTTTACTTGTGTTATCTTAAGGCACGAAGGAGATAATCAATAGAATGAACGACTTGTTATCGAGTTTGTTCTCCAAGGGAAAACAGCAGCAGCAGCAACAAGAAGGGCAGCACGTGATCGAAATAACACAAGGTGGCATGGCGTTGGACAAGTTCTTCCAAGAAGTGGAATCGGTGAAGGAAGAACTGAAGGAGCTAGAGCGTCTCCACCTAAGTCTCCGTGGCTCAAACCAAAACGGAAAAGCGCTTTACAGCCCCAAGGGCGTTAGGGAGCTTCGGTCTCGCATGGACCTGGACGTGGCTCTTGCTCTCACCAAAGCCAAGCTGGTGAAGACTCGCTTGGAGGCTCTCCGCCGCGCCAACCAAGCCACCCTCTCCTTGCCCGACTGTGGACCCGGTTCGTACTCCGACCGGACCAGAACCGCACTGGTCGGAGCTTTGACCAAGAATCTGAAACAGTCCATGGAGAATTTCAATAAGCTAAGGGAACAGATATCGTACGAGTACAGAGATACTGTGCAACGTAGATACTACGCTGTTACCGGAGAAAATCCTGATGCTGAAACTATTGATCTCCTCATCTCTACAGGTAACCAATAATCACATTTTCACTTCTAAAATAATTTAATGCAATTTTTAGAGATACTTGTAGTATTCTTTATTAGAATTGAACTTTTATTTGAAGAATGCGGGCAATACAAAAAAAATAGAATTGAGTAGATAAACATAACAAATATAAGTTTTGTTTCTTTACTAAATTAATCTGTTAATCTCTATATTAAGTTTTTTTTTATTTGATTATTCAGTTTTTATGAGAAAGCATTGCAGAAAATTTCTGGTATTTTACATTTTTAGACTGCTTATGTAAATGAACTTCTTTTATTTATATTTAGTATTTAGTATGATTATCTTGCTCAATTTTTCTGCTTTCGGTGAAGCCATTTCAGAAAGTACATTAGGTTATCCAAAAAATAGGGAGAAATTGTGACACTGCTCTCACCTCAGAGTGATGAGAAAAGAAAATTGTCTTCTTACATATTGATGTATGTAACTCGACATACATATCAAATCAAACCTTTTTCTGATATTCGGGAATATATTTTCTGTCATTAAATTTACATAAATAGTCCACATTTAATTGCTTGCGGCAAAATATATAGCCAGATAGAGAACAGTAAATTAATTGTATGAACAAAATTAATTAGGTTAAACAAAATTTTGTGTGTGCTTGTTTTGATCTTTGACTACTATTGTGTGAGAAATGCACTTAGTAAAATTGATGGCACCATGGCACACGTATGTGATAACATTTGATGGAGCAGGTGAGAGTGAAAATTTCTTACAGAAAGCCATCCAACAGCAAGGGAGAGCCACCATCATGGACACCATCCAAGAGATTCAGGAGAGGCACGGCACGGTAAAAGAGATAGAGAGAAATCTACAGGAGCTGCACCAAGTGTTCTTGGACATGGCACTGTTGGTCCAACATCAGGGTGAACACTTGGATGACATAGAGAGCCACATGGAGCTTGCAAATTCCTTCGTGGGCAAAGGGGTGCATCATTTGCAGGTTGTGAGGAATCATCAGAAGAACACCCGTAACTTGACCTGTTTTGCCATACTCCTCTTCATTATCATGTTGGTCATAGTTCTACCCATTGTTTTCAGAAATTGATCAGATTTTAATGTCAGAACCAATTGGTTGTTCGTGTCATCATTGGTAGTGGTGGCAAATATATGGGATCTAACATCAAAACTTGGTACAAGTCAAGTGAAGTCAAAGCTAATTTGACGTGGCTTTCGTAGTGATCATATATATATATTTTGGTATCGTTTGGTATGCTTTTTCGTTGCCGCTGTTTAACGACTGTTTGAGGAATTTTCCGACAATGGAAGTTCTACTTGCATATGAAGGCTGAAGCTAAAGCACTATACTTTTATCTCTTCATGGCCTCTTTGAAAGAAGGAAAAAAAGAGAGAAGAGAATGGAAGCCAGGGTTACGGTGGGATGATGTTGTTCATGTTAACAAGGAAGCATTGGTGTATATATCACTAAGTTGTAGGCATGATACGTTTTACGTACGATATTTCATTTGGTGTACGTGTGTATATATTAAAACTTTATAAATGTTGTTTCTCAATTGGTTATAGTACGGCTAATTTCTTAGTTAGTATCGTTATGGATTATTTTTCACTGGATAATTTATTTTTATATAAAACTATTGTTTGAACCTGTATATTTTTGCAAAAAGTTTAATATTGGTTAATTTATAGCTATATATAAAGACGATTTTTCATTAATATCGTTTTTTGTGTAGATAATTTTTTTTCGATTTTATTCTTATTTAATATATATCTCATTTGATTAGTACAATGAAATATTTTCTCATTTTATATGAATTACTTAAAAAATAAAACTATTTTTTAATTTAATTTTAATGTACAATTTTTATAGGTAAATTCTCCGACTCTTTTTCTTAATTCCTTATTTAAAGGCAACAAAAGGAAGAGAGATCATACTCTCACCTTTCTATACCAAATTTCACATATCAAATAAAATAACTTTCATTTTCAATCAACCTCTTCACTCCATTTCAAACAACTATATTCTTTGGTAAAATCATTATTATTTTGTATCCATCATCAAGTTAATCCTAACTTTAACGTGAACATTATCACACACTCCGATCCCAAAACTACCAATGGAAGAAGAGAAAAAACTTGAAGAAGAAGAGAGACTCAAACCGGAGAAGAAAAAAAAAATATTGTTTAATCAATTCATCATTTTTTACATATGTTATTTTTTGTTTTTCATTTTTGACTAATCCAATTTTTTTATGCATGTATGTTAAATTTCTATCACCATGAAAATTGAGAAAAAGGAAAATACGGATAAACAGGCTCACGGTTGCGCCTATGTTTCCACTAGTAAAAATAAATTACATATAAAAAGACTAATTTGATGTACCATGTTTAAATTAAAATAATATCATAAAGTAATTAATAGTAAAAATACTATAAAATTGTATATATTAATTTAAATTACCATTATTTCTTTTAGAAATATTTAACAAATGTATTGTAGAGACTTTAAAATTGATTGAACAAATAGACATCCTGTCTAAACAAATAATTATATATTAATTGTAATAAAAAAATTTAACAATTTTTTAATATAAATAATTTAACTTTAACTATAAAAAAATCATTAAATAAAAACTGATTTAATCTAATAAACTTATTTTAAATTGTCACACACATATATATATATATAAATGTATTTATGGTAGAAAAAAAAAAGTAATGTATGTAATGATTCAACATATATAAAAAGAAAAAAAATGTTGGGTTAGAGGATAAAAAAAGTTTAAGTTAGTAAAGGAGTCTTAGTTAACTGAATAGGATTGGCAAATTTTTATAAATCCACAATATAAATTTACTTTCCAATAAAAAAAAAAAGAAATTGAAAAAAAGGGGTGATGTTTATAAATAAAATATATTTCAAAATTCAATGAGAAATTATTATTATAAAGTGATAGAATGGAAATTGGGCACAGCGTATAAAATGGCAAACCAGCAGCCCCAATTATGAACGAAGTTGTAGCCCACTTGCTCCTCACTGTTGAGCGAGGCAACCCAATCAGCCATGGCAGGCATTCGAATGATAGGTAAGTAACACGCTTCCTCACGTTGCTTTCGATTCAGATTCTATTGTAAGTCAAATGAACTAACCATTTCTTTTCTCTCCAACGAATACAAAATGCAGATATAGCCGTCAATTTAACCGGTGAGGCATTCAATCAAACATTTTCTGTTCGTCATTCGTCTTTCTCTATCTAATTCAAAAAACTGCAGATGGCATGTTCAAGGGAATCTACCACGGCAAGCAATGTCACGTCTCCGATATTGCAACCGTTTTGAACAGGGCTTGGGCTGCTGGAGTCACCCGAATTATTGTAATGTGCCCTATTTCTCAACCAACCTTTCATATCTGTAATGTCAAGTTTTATTACTAATGTTAGTTTTGCTTTAATCATTAATTGAGGAAATTAAGTGAAATTCTGAGTTATGAAATTGAAAGTTGAAGAAGATATTACATGTTTCAATTGGGACAACGAGGGATGCTTCGGGTATTTAAATTTTAAACCTGTTGATTGGACAAAGGCCTTTTGGACACCAGTTTGATAACATACAATATGAACTGTGTTCTATGTGTGAATGGTCTGTGTTTAGTTAGGACTTGCTTTTTGTGTCGCAGGTAACTGGTGGGTCCCTTGAAGAATCAAGGGAAGCGCTTGCAATTGCAGAAACAGATGGTTTGTCTTCTTAACATTGCTTTCTCTTGATGGCTTTCTAGTGCAGAATGTGAATTTTCACTAATTTGATTATTTATTGATCAATTATAGGAAGACTTTTCTGCACCGTTGGTGTGCATCCAACACGATGCAAGGTTGTTTTTCTCCTTTAGGAACTCTTCTATGGAAGTGTTTGTAACTATGACTTAGTGTATTGGTTCAGGAATTTGAGGAGAGTGGAGATCCAGAAAAGCATTTTCAAGCTCTTTTGTCCTTGGCTAAAGACGGAATTCAGAAAGGAAAGGTATGGTTATACACTTGTGGTAAGACAACTTTCAAACATCTCCAAATTTTAACTAAATATTTCAGATCTACATAGTTGAGTTCCATCTCATTTGTAAACATGCTCACTAAACATTGTCATTGTGTATGTTGTTCTCATATAGTTGCAGAACTTGTGTTCTAGTTCAGAAACTACCCAATTATTTAGAAATAACTGTTATATTATTCTTACTTTTCTTCATATGCAAGGTGGTTGCTATTGGAGAATGTGGATTGGACTATGACAGGCTTCATTTTTGCCCAGCAGAGACTCAAAAGAAGTATGCATTCTCACCATAGTCTCGATTAGATATGTCATATTCCTTTTCTCTTTTATTTTTTTTATATATATTAAAATCATCAACAAATCACACGTTTTTTTTTATCTGTGAAAGCAAGGTATTTCGAGAAACAATTTGAATTAGCATATATCACAAAACTGCCTATGTTTTTGCACATGCGAGAAGCTGCTGCAGATTTCTGTGAAATAGTAGAGAAAAATAAGGACAGGTGCGATTGCTGAATCTTACTGTTTTGAAATTGATAATGTTGTAATCATGCTGCTTTAATTTATCCCATGGTTAGCTTATCATTCTATTTATATTGGGAAGATGAATTTAATTGTGAGATTTGACATTTTCATTGCCATCCTAGGCTATAAACGGTTTAAGATCCTTATAGACAAAGTGCAACATTGAGGCCTTTGACAACACATGATACAAATATTATTTGCAAAAATAAATAAATAACATTGAGTTTTTTTATGTCATTTACCCTTATTTTTTAGGTTAATATACATGAGCGCACATGTTTTATTCTATTGCTTGTATTTTATAAGATAATCAATTCAAGATGTAAATTGTACTAACAGTTTCTACTTGCACATCAGGTTCACTGCTGGAGTCACCCATTCCTTTACTGGTAGTATGGATGATAGCATTAAGCTTCTCTCATTTGATAAAATGTACATAGGTAAATCCACCTTTTCAAGCTTTATTATGTATTTTGAACAATTTGAAGTCACCTTGATATGTCTGATTTTAGGCTTTGTCTTTCCAAAGATAGGATTTTATTGTTCTAATGGCAATTTTGTTGAGATAAAAAGATGAATATATCTTGAGAAAGATTTCACATCGTTGGTTCCGATGTTTGGATACTAAAAAAGGAAAAAGGAAACACAACAATAAACATATAATTGATGTGTTCAATATGTAATGGCTAATTATGTGTTTCGGTATAGGACATTGGTGTGTTTGACTTTCCTTGTTAAAACTTAAATAAAATTTCTGTTTCAGATATTGGATTGTGGTGATTGAATACTAGAATTCCAATTAAATCTCACCAATATTACCTTGTTTCTGTGTCAGGCATAAATGGGTGCTCTCTGAAGACAACTGAGAATCTTGATGTTGTTAAGGGTATACCTATTGAGAGAATGATGATCGAGACAGACTCACCATACTGTGAAATCAAGAATACTCATGCAGGAATTGGTTTTGTTAAATCTACATGGCCTTCTAAGAAGAAAGAGAAGTATGATCAAGAGTGCATTGTTAAAGGCCGCAATGAACCTTGTTTAGTTAAGTAAGTGGGATGGTTTTGTTTGAGCTGGCCTGTGACAACTTACTAGTTTATTAACTGCTTCTATATGGCTTTGGTACCATCGCCACAAGGAATATCTTCTAGTCAATGTAACTGTAGTTAGGAAATGAATATTCAAGTTTGCTAAAATTGAAAACCTCAGCATGATTTGCTAGTTTTTCCTTTTTGTTACTTTATAAGACTTTCCTATACTGACTAAATGAATTTAACTTTATGCATAGAATTATACGTCTTCAAATAATCATGATTGCAATTTCCAGGCAAGTTCTTGAAGTTGTTGCTGGCTGTAAAGGCATCAATGACGTGGCTAACCTCAGCAGAACATTATACCATAACACTTGCAGGTAACATAGCCTGTCTCTACACTTGTGTCTACTACTGATGGAATTAAAAACTTGTGCAATTACTAATCTTTGATCATGGGAGATACAACAGTATCAGATATGACTCATACCCAATACACCAATATGTATAGGATAAGATATGTATGGTATACATTTTGAAAATAATCAAATTACGATATACTTCTTAACATTGGTAAATATAAAATAAAAATTGTAAATAATTGTCTTCCAAAAATCCAAACAAAAACATACTTCTTATACATTACCAAATATAAACTAGAAGTTACAAGTAATTTCTTAATTCCTAGAAATAGGAAGAGTATCGATTTTATTTTCTCTTTGAGCATCATCTGGAATTAGGATGACTTCTATAACTGTTTCTCGATAAATATAATTTGAGAGCAATTTTGGAAATATAACTTTATTGTATGAAAATAATATTAAATAAATTTAACTACTATTCTTAATCAGTGAAAGTAATTAATTTTGCTCATAATTGAGTTCGGAAGTACTATTGTTATAAGTAATTAGATAATTACTTTAAGTTATCTATTAACTTTTGCTCGACTTATAGGTATTGTAGTGATGAGTGGCTCCGAATAGAATTTCCCCATGATGATGAAGAGATTTTATTGTAAAGAGAGACAAGGGTTTGAAAAAGTTGTTCACAACTGTTTGTGGATAGAAAAAATGTTGTAGTTGAATATAATGATTCCTCGTAGAAAGAAAATAATATGCTTCTTTTAAGTCAAATGAAGATAGGTGGACATTAGATTCTAAATCTTAATGGGTGATGCATGGTTCTTTTGCTCCCCTCCTTAAAATGTTTGCTTTAGGGCCTTTTATGCACAACCTAATTTCTCATATTGTGAAAGGAGTTTTGGAACCCATTCAATCATCGAAGATAAACAAGTTGAATCATAAGAGCACTTGGTTTTTGTGCATACTAATTTTGTCTTGAAAAAAGAAGAATGCATGTATAAGGGAATACACTCTCTAAAATACACTCTTATACATTTATAAGGTGTGGGGGCATTGGTGGAGATGCATGACATAGCTATGATGGTGTTGAAATTCTTGAAGAGTCTTCATTGTCTCTTGATGAATCAAAATAGAAGTGATCTTATTTACTCACGTTTCTCAAGGAGGGGATGAAATTAATGCTATTCCTATTTCTATGGAATAAGAAATTAATAATTCACTAACAACTTGTATTTTATATTTAGTTATGTCTAAGACGTAAGTTCTTTGTTTCACCAATATTACCTTTATTAGTGATGCAATTTCTTTTCGAAATTACTAGAATGGACCAAGGTTATCGCGGGAGCCCTGTAAACCCGACACGTAAGAGTCTACTTCACATAAAAAAATTAAAAAAAAAAAAAATAATTCATGATACCAATTCCATAATATTGAAATAAACAAGTTCATACACCAACAAAATAACTGAAACAACACAAATGTTATCAAGTTGAAAAGTCTCATTCATATAATCCTATAAGGAAATCATCTCCAAGATCTCCATCATCATCTTCATCACCATCTTAATCATCATCTTCATCACCATCAACACCATCATTAAAAACTATATTATCAAAATTTGCTGCATCTAGAATTAAATCATTTAAACTTGTTCCTCCAACTAAATCAACTTTCACACCATCATCTTCAACTTGAGTTTGCTCAACCTCAACAACATTATCTCATTCTTCAGTTATCCATTCATTATCTGACTCAATGTCTTCAAATGGGAGAGCAACAAATCTTCTAATTTGTTTGTTTCTCAACTTCGAGTTATACATTACATAAACCAAGTCATTCATTTTCTTCTGGTGCAAACAATTTCTTCTTTTTGTATGAACCTATAATTAAATATGAAATTTTTGTCAATATATAAATCAAATCAAGATAAACCTTAAATAACTTCAAGAACTTGAATTACCATTTCAAATGTGCTCCAATTACGCTCACATCCTGAAGAACTACAAGTTAAACTCAAAACTCGAATAACAAACCTCTTTAGTTTTGGAGTTCTATCCCCAAACATCACCCACCATTCTCCAGGTAACATACCTTTCCTACACACCTTTGCATTTTCCAAAGAAAATGTTCCTCTTGAATAGTGAAAATCAGTAAGTTGCAAATTGATTTTTGTCCATTCTGCAACGTCATTAACCAATCTTCTCATGCATATGTACAACCCCTCCTTCACCTCAGCATCATCATTTCTAAAGTTTGGTTGATAGTGTAATTGGGAGTTTAGGTAATAAGCAACTGCATGCAAAGGCCTATGAAGCTGATTATTCCACCTCTGATCAATGATTTTCCAAACAGGTTCATAACTACGTACCAATTATGTTATATTAGAAATAATTACACAAATAAATAAGTATTTTAAATTTAAAATTGAAGAAAGTTAGAAATGTTACCTTTTATTGATATTATTAAAGTTGTTTTTAATCTTCTCTTTGGTGCAATCCATCTCCTCATATATAAATCCCATTGCGGGTTTTACATATGAATCTACCAATCGAAAGACCACCATAAGAGGGACACAAATTTTAAGCATATAGTTACATTCTTCCAAAATCGACTATCTAATACCACATTTTGAACTTTTCTCCCTTCTAGTGAAGTTCCAAACTTGCTTGTTTTTTATTCTTCAGAGTTAAACATGGTCATCAATGATGTTTTCATTCCATACAAACATACTAGAGTGAAGTATGTTATGACAAATCTAGTCATTTCAGGCCTTATCAACTCCCTTCCATTTGTAAACTTTTTTAAAATGGTAATTAACATTGGTCTACCATAAATGTAGGTAGGGATCCTTCTTCCCTTCTTGATAGTAGTTTCATGGACCTTTAATTGCTTTTCAAAATCTTCAAAGATTAAATCAATACAATGGGCAGCACATGGAGTCCAATATAAGTGCACCCTTTTTTGAATCAACAGTCCTCCAACTGCCTTGAAATTTGCAGCATTATCAGTAACTATCTGCACTACATTTTCCTCACTAACAAATTCTACCACAACATCCAACATTTTAAATATTTTTTCTGCAGTTTCTGAGATGTCAGAGGTATCTAATGAATAGAGAAACGCAGTTCCTTTAGGACTGTTCACCAAAAAATTACAAAATGAACGTCTTTTCTTGTCTGTCCATCCATCAAACATAATGGTACAACCTGTTATCTTCCATTCATCCTTATACTCTTCAAGTTTTATATCAGTTTTGTCCACGACTTGTTTCAGAAGCTTCTCTCTAATACCATGATTTGTAGGAGGTTTATAGCTAACACCATATCTACCAATTATGTCACACATCTTTGCAAAAGCTAGATTTCTAATATCATTGAACGGGATGACACTTGTGTAGAAAAATTCAGCAATTTGTACATCAACTTTTTCTTTATCACCTCTCTTGTATATTTGATTCAGAGTAGCTTAAACACCATAAGGAGATGTAAATTTACTTTTAAACATCTTGCTAGTGATACTTTCACTATCTTCCTCACCATCAGTTTGTCCAAGACTATTGAACTCTCTTTTCTTTAGTGAGGTATCTTTAGCTTCTGAGACAACTTTCAACATTAAAACTTTGATTTCTTCTGGTACAGACACAAGGTTCAGAGTCATATCTTGTTCTGGCAAGATGATGTTTGAATCTGAAAATTCCTCCATTAAATATTTTGTAGCAGTAATTATATTTCACTTTTTTTGTGTTCCCTAAAGCAGAAGTTCTATTCTTCCATCCAATATATGTTTTATTTCCTGCAACATTCTTACTTCTAGATGGTAGTGGAAATGCTGAATTTGAATCACTTCTAAATATCTTACAATGTGCCAAAAATAAAATAAAAAATCCAGTAGCCAAAATTTTAAAAATATCCAATCTGCCCTAAAATTAAAAAAATCCAATCTGCCCAAAAAACTAAAAAAAATTCAATTTGCCAAAAAATCTGCCATAAATCCAATCACCTAAAAAGCCCCAACCTAATTAAAAAAACCCTAACCCTAAATCAAATATGTCCTAACCTTAAAAATCCACCGTAGCAGTAGCAACACGTACATGACTTAAGTGCTTCACAAACGGTCAGCGACAAGGATGCGCGGTGCGACGAGGATGCGCAGTGAGGTGCGACGAGTGGAGCGGTGCAGTGCGACGAGTGGAGCGGTGCAGTGCGACGAGGATGCTAGCGTGACGACGACAATGAAGAAGATGGCACTGTGAGCGTGAAAAATGGAACCACGCAAAGTTATCAAACTCTAGGGTTAACTCGTAAACCCTTACGAGTTTAAGAGTCAGGTGAAGGTTCGCGAGTCAACTCAGGAGTAAACTCATTTTTGACTAAATCCGAAGTTGACTCGGTCAAACTCGCGAGTTTATAGTCGAGTCATCGAGTTTTGTAAAAAGGGCCCGAAACGGTGCGTTCCCTTGTGATTATGTTAGATTTTTTAGGGTTTTACCTGGTTCCACTCTTCACGTTCACGATCTCATCTTCTTCACTGCCCTCATCGGTGTAGCATCTCGTCGCACTGCACCGCTGCTCGTCGAGTCGCACCACTGCTTGTCGCGATCCTTGTTGCACTGCGCATCCTCGCTGTTGGTTAGGTACGTGCTGTTGCTATGGTGAATTTTTAGGGTTAGGACATATTGGGTTTAGGGTTAGGGTTTTTAAAATTAGGTTTTAGCTTTTAAAAATGGGTTGGGTTTTTTTTTGTTGATTGGGTTTAGGGCAGATTTTTGGGCAGACTGAAGTTTATTTAGTTCTTTGGACAAATTGGATTTTTTTTTAGTTGTAGGGCATATTGACTAATTGATTGTTTGTTTTTTAATTTTTGGCATATTGTAAGATGTTTGGAAGTGGTTTAAATTCAGCATTTCCACTGCCACCTAGAAGTAAGAATGCTGCCGGAAATAGAACAAATATTGGATGGAAGCATGAAACTGATGCTTCAGGGAACGGAGAAAAAATGAAATGTAATTACTGCTCAAAAATATTTATTGGAGGAATTTTTAGATTCAAACATCATCTTGTCGGAACAAGATATGACTCTGAACCTTGTGTATCAGTACCGGAAGAAATTAAAGTTTTAATGTTGAAAGTTGTCTCAGAAGCTAAATATGTCTCCATTGAAGAAAAAAAAGTTCAATAGTCTTGGACAAACTGATAGTGAAGAATATAGTGAAAGTACCACTAGCAAGATGTTTAAAAGTAAATCTTCGTCTCTTGATGGTGTTCAAGCTACTCTAAATCAAATGTACAAAAGAGGTGATAAAGAAAAAGTTGATGCTCAAATTGCTGAATTTTTCTACACACGTGCCATCCCATTCAATGAATGTTATTAGAAATCTAGCTTTTGCAAAGATGTGTGACATGATTGGTAGATATGGTGTTGGCTATAAACCTCCAACATATCATGATATTAGAGAGAAGCTTATGAAACAAGCCGTAGACATAACTGATATATAACTTGAAGAGTATAAGGATGAATGAAAGAGAATAGGTTGTACCATTATGTCTGATGGATGGATAGACAAAAAAAGACGTTCAATTTGTAATTTTTTGGTGAACAGTCCTAAAGGAACTGTGTTTCTCTATTCATTAGATACCTTCGACATCTCAAAAACTGCAGAAAAAATATTTAAAATGTTGGATGATGCGGTAGAATTTGTTGGTGAGGAAAACATACTGCAGATAGTTACTGATAATGTTGCAAATTTCAATGCAAAAAAGGGAGCACTTATATTGGACTCCATGTGCTGCCCATTGTGTTGATTTAATATTTGAAGATTTTGAGAAGCAATTAAAGGTCCATGAAACTACTATTAAGAAGGATCACTACATACATTTATGGTAGAACAATGCTAATTACCATTTTGAAAAAGTTTACAAATGGAAGGGACTTGATAAGGCTTGGAATGACTAGATTTGCCCCAACATACTTGACTCTAGCTTGTTTTTATGAAATGAAAATATCATTGATGACCATGTTTAAAAGAATGTAAAACAATCAAGTTTGGAACTTCACAAGAAGGGAGAAAAGTTCAAAATGTGATATTAGATAGTCGATTTTGGAAGAATGTAAGTATATGCTTAAAAGTTGTTGCCCCTCTTATGGCGGTCCTTCGATTGGTAGATTCGGATGTAAAACTCGCAATGAGATTTATATATGAGGAGATGGATTGTGCCAAAGAGAAGATTAAAAACAACTTTAATAATATCAAGAAAAGGTAACATTTCTAAGTTTCTTCCTTTTTAAATTTAAATACTTATTTATTTGTGTAATTATTTCTAACATAACATAATTGGTACGTAGTTATGAACCTGTTTGGAAAATCATTGATCAGAGGTGGAATAATCAGCTTCATAAGCCTTTGCATGCAACTGCCTATTACCTAAACCCCCAATTACACTATCAACCAAACTTTATAAATGATGATGCCGAGGTGAAGGAGGGGCTGTACATGTGCATGAGAAGATTGTAGAAAAAAAAAAAAAAATCAATTTGCAACTTATTGATTTTCATCATGCAAGAGGAATATTTTCTTTGGAAGATGCAAAACTGGGTAGGAAAGGTATGTTACCTGCAGTTTGGTGGGAGATGTTTGGGGATAGAACTCCAGAATTAAAGAGGTTTGTTATTCGAGTTTTGAGTTTAACTTGTAGTTCTTTAGGGTGTGAGCGTAATTGGAGCTCATTTGCCGGGCTCCCACGAGTCTGAGTAGACTCTCAAGTCTGATAACCTTGAAACCAGGTAAAGAAACCCTAAAATCTAATCTAATCACAATGGAACGCACTGTTTTGGGCCTTTTTTTTCGCAACTCATTGACTCGGTATTAAACTCATGAGTTTGACCGAGTTTACTCTCGAGTCGACTCGTCAATCTTCACCTGACCCTTAAACTCGTAAGGGTATACAAGTTAATCCTAGAGTTTGATAACCTTAAAATGAACTCTATTTACCATTGTGGATAAGTTGTTGTGCCAAAGAGACACGACTTTATTCATAGAAAGGAAAGTTGTCATTATTAAACACGACTTGAGTTGGACCTGAAATTAAAAGCATAAATCATGTCTATGATTTTACGACTTTGGTTCAAAATTCTAGTTGTACCAAAATCATTATTGCTGAGTATGACTTTAATTAGGATGGTAAAGTTGTGAGCATGGAAGACAACTTTGGAGTTGTAATGCAATCAAAAGAAGTCATATTAATTGGACACAATTTTATTACAACGTAAAAATAACTAAGTTATGTGCATGGAGTAAATAACCGAAGTTCTGTGCATGGGTAACAATTTCATATCGGACTGAAATAGTCTCTACATTGCTTAGTATATATAGTGTATAACTTAGACACAGTAACACAACAAACACAAGACGAGTTGGCCACACTTCACATCAAAACCAAAATGCTTTATCCTGCACTGTTTCTGCTGGTAAAGCTGTCGCCACGTTCCTCGGCTCATCGGAGGGAGAGACTCCCACGGTTGCTCCCTCGCTCCCTACAGCGGCGAGAGTGTTCTTGGAGGTGCATAGTGTGGCGAGGGTGGCAGTGGACATTGAGCCGCTGTGGTGGAGCGAGATGGTGGCGAACGTGACAAGCAAGCTGGTGCGGTACCGGAGAGACAAGATGGGGTGCCAGTTCGCCAACCTAAGCGACGAAAAGTACATATTTAATAATGATAAGGTGGGGCCAGAGTGAGTAAAATCTAGGAATCGATGATGTTTGTGGAAGGTTATTACGGCATTGACGTGGTGTCTTGTGGTTCGTCAACTGCAGATCACCCCATTCAACACGGAACTTTCAATCCAGAAGTCATGGAACTGGGAGAGAACTTCTGTTCAACCTGTTCAACCTAAATTTAACGCACGGCTTGAGTTATTTTTATCTTGTCCTGTAACACTCTCTTTTATTGCATTACAACATTAAAACTGTCTTTCCTGTTCACAACTTTATCATTTTAATTAAAGTTGTGCATAGAGTCGTGCCTCGCACTCACCACTTATTCGTAGTAATTTGATTAAGTATTTTGATTTCTCTCAATTCTAGTAGTTTTAAAAACATTACACCAGGATGTAAAAAGCCCCAAATTTACGTGTGACTCGTTATCATATGGGATGTCTCTATGTTTTTGTTCTATGCTTGTGCATGTGTTTATTTTCCTAATATGTATTCTTGGGCTCCAATAAAAATTTTGCTTTGCAGGATTTTTTTCCCTCATGACTTGGATTCTGCTGCTGATGCTCTACTAGCCGGCGGTAATTCTTCTTAAACAGACCTGCTAGTGACTTGTCCTTCGTATTTTTTGGGAGCTGTTCTGCAACCCAAATGTGCATTTTCTCGTGAAAGCTAACTGTCTTGAAATGCAACTGAGATTGTCAGTCCAGTCACTTTTGGGAAGTGACAAATCAGACTGATTCCCAGAGGTTGATGAGTGTATGACAAATTATTGCACTCTATTTTAATGAACTTATAATGTGAAGAAACTATGATACTAAACCAGAAGCCAATAGGATTCGATATGTCGTATGGTGGATATGTTTTGTTGGATGTCATGTCAAGAAGTAAATCAATGGAGGCTGATTGGTGATCATTCTGTAGTCTCCTAAGTGCTGCCTCCAAACATTTTTGTTGCTTTTCACTTTTTTCAAGTCAGTATGAGTTCAACTGCTCAAGCCCGGTGTAAGATGATGCAACAGTCACTGTATCACTCGTCATATCATGCTTTGTTCAAAAAATTATTGAAAATTAATATCACAAAACTTGTTGACAATGATGGACATCCCTATAAAAATGTGATATCAAGCAGACCTATCAGGAGGGAATGAATCGGTATCAGATTAAAAAGTTGTTTAAAACGAATTACATCATTTTTTACCAACTTTTTTTATCGCACAATCTCAATGGATTTTGGTTTAATCGCAATCTAAAGTTTTAGGTTAGTCCATTTAACAAGATATTTTTAAATAAGTATTAAATGTTGTACTTTTATTATAACATATGTGTGTATTATAATTATGATTATAATTTATATATTAAATCATTATATCTAAAATAAAAATAATTTTGTCGATGTAACTTAAATTTCAAAGTACATATTTTATTTTTATTTTATTATTTATCTTTCTTTTAATTGTTTTCACTTTTAAAACAAGTCAATCTTGATTCAAATTTAGGACTATATCATATTTAAAATAACAGTCCATTCAGAATACGGGTGAAATCGACACAAGTTTATTAGGTAATTTGTTCAAACAGTTCCAATTGTCATCTTTAATATCAAGTATCACTTACGATTTCTTTTTCTTTTGGATTTTTATAATTGTTTTTCTACAACAATGGTTTGAATGTTTACCCTAAAATAGCTTATCGTTATGATATATAGAGCTGCCAAACATCTGGCCTATTCGGCAATTAATAATGGGTGCTATTAAAATTATGTACAAAATAATGACGATATAGAAATAATGAGTTGAATTAATCCCTTGCTTAAATGATTGCCTTTGACATGCTCTTAGCCAAGCTGCTTTCCCTACATAGCGAATTAGTGGCTCTTATGTATGTCGCCTTCGCTTCCATTTTATCATTATTTCACCCCTCAACAACAGGACTTAAAAAGAATTCACTTGAATAAATTATTAGTTTACCAAACTCTGAAAGCTAGACTTCCATAATTACAAACTGTATAATTAACATCGACCCTGTATAGATATGATCAATATTTGCTCAATAAAAAATAGATTTCACAACTTACTGATACCAAGTGAAACTTTTCAGGAAGAAGCCAAATAACGTGCATTTTGCGGGCAAAATTTTGATCGATTAAATTTTCCTTATGTTCTGGCACTTGAAACCAATTCCGAGCTTTCAGCATTGCTTCCTGCATTTTCCTCGATTACTGGAGGAGATGGTGGTGTCCTTGTTTCAGCTATATTCAACCGCAATGGGCGACCTTGCACTTCCTGAAAAAACACATCATTACATTCAGAAGGAATGTGGTTATATAGTTAGACTGATATCATAAGATGAACTTGAAATTACAAAACTGATGTACCAAAAATGTTCTTACCACACCATTCATAATGTCCAAGGCAGCTGCTGCAGATTCGGCAGTTGTAAAAGAAACAAACCCGAAACCTCGAGATCTTCCACTGTCCTTCTCATAGACGACCTTGGCACTCAATATGCCTGGCTGCTCAGCAAAAGCTTCTCTAAGACCCTGTGAGTTGACTCCCCAGCCAAGGTTTCCACAATAGATCTTGTAAGCGCTGTCTACAAAGCCTCTGTAGTTGTCCCTTATTTTTGCCCCCATTACCAATCTTTCCCCTCCTTTGGGTACCTCTGGGAAGTTTACCTTAGCAGTCCTACCACCAACTTGCTGCTCACCAAAAAAGTCATTAATTTTAGCATTGAGTTGATAATTTATATTAGAAAGCTCAGATGTGATCAAGGCTTTTAATAAGATAATTTGAAAGCCTGGTTGCGGCATTTGAGTATTGTTTTTTATAAGATATCTCCTACCGCACAAAACCAACCAAAATAAGAGAGATCTTTTGGAAGAACAAATTGTCATCCAAAATGATGATAAGGCAAGGAAAATAAATAAATATATATATATATATATATATATAAGGATAAGGATGGAAGACTTCTAGAAGGAGCTAATACCAACTCAGTAATTCTGTTACAAAAGGGACAACTCAACAATTCTGCTATTGCCCAGCAATATGGCAATTTTTTTTTTCTTTTATTTTCAGTGATGCATAGCATTGATGCAGTGCCTGTACATATGTCAAAACATCTGAACACATTTTTGCAGAGAGAAAAGTTCCTCATTCTCTGTTATTTTTTTAAATCCCTTTATCTTTATTTTCTGTTATGGTATTAGGGCTCTTATGGTTACTTTCTTCATGGCTCAGTCATTGATCCCTCACAAGACCTCAGTTCTCCTTAACATGTTAATCCATCTGACAATCCTTCCTTCCTCCTTACCATGGTCCTTTCTCTTATTTTCTTCAATCCCTTTATCTTTCTCTCTCAGTTATCTTTTTTTCTGCTAAGATACTAAATTTTAACCAAGTTTTAACAATGCAGTAATTTATTCTGATTGCTTTGCCTCCTAGTTTTAACATCTACAAACTGATGGAACTTTCCAGTAACTTCCCTTTAACCGACGTTTTTTAATGTAACCTTATAGAAGCTGTGGCCTTGTTAGGATAAGTTTCTCATAAATACTCCTAGGAAAAGAAAATAGAAAAAAAAGTTCTCTATAAACTAAAATTAGTTTATGTATAAGTTAAAACTAAGTTACTGAGATATTAATGAGATAACTTCTACAACCTCTACAAATTAATTTATGTATATACTAATTTTATCCCAAAAATTATTTTATTTTCTTCTAATTTTTTTCTCTTACAAGTGGTTATGAAGAAATTTATTCACACATAGAATATATAAGTATTAGTGCCTCCATTTGGTATTGCTAACTATTACAAGAGAATAGTATTTATTTGGGGTCAATTTTGCTAAAATAGTATTTCATTTTGATAATTGCAACATTCAGTTTTGCCAAGACAATAGTATTTATTTGGAGGACAAAATTGAAATAGAAGGTATAATATTTCTTTGAAATGTGATAACATCAATCAATATGACCTTTTTAATGCTAAAACCACAATCAATATGAAATGGAGGAAGTAGTACAAATAATGCAACAAGAAAATAAAACCCTATGCAAACTGAATTTTTTCCATTTTTTAGGAATGGTGAATCATTTTCTCATGAATAATTTTCATTATATAAGGACTTCATCATCCTTTGATAACTCAGAAAATCAGAACAAACTCTAGGGAATGTCTATCACACTACTTTGATTAAAGACAGGAGGAAAAAACAAATTATTGGATTAGAAAAGCAGCTACTTCTGCTGGAAAGGAACACCTTGTCGTTATGATTATGAACACTGAGTAAATGAACCATAAAAGAGTTCTAATAATACAGTCTCTAACTCTCTTTGCAACATATTTTCACCTATTGATTGAAATTCAATTCGCTAGTTTGGGAATGAAACCTGCTAAATGGAGAATAAGACCTAAGCATGTGGTAGGACCTACATGAATTGGAGTCTGGATGGTGTATTACTAGCATCTTTCACAAACAAAATTGTATAGCAGGTAATGTACTGAGACTTACAGAGCCATCAAACATTCGAATTGCCTCTTTAGCATCCTCTACACTTTCCATTGTAACAAATGCAAATCCCCTGCTTCTACCCGTGACACGATCATACACAATCTAAAAAATTCAATCAAACAAAACAAGGTAAGAAACAGTATTAGCTTGCACCATAAATACCTCAAATTCATCAATCAAACAGAAAAACAAGCACAAAGGGTGAAAAGGTTTTGCAAAAATGGCAAGAGGAAGAAACCTCAACAGACGCCACGGTGCCAGCTTCTGCAAAGAGCTCTGCCAATTGGGAATTAGTAATTGAAAATGGCAAGTTTCCAATATAGAGCCTCCCAGCATCGTTATCGTAGTCTGAAACCTTTCGCTCTTCCTCTTGTTCTGTTTTTTCAGAGGTTTCTGCTACTGGCTCGTCTTGTCGGGACTCTGTTATGTCTTGACCCACTTCCAGCCCATCGAAGGTGGCGGAAGGTGGGGACAGCCGATGAAGTGGGAGAAATGAAAGACTGAAGCTTTGGGACTTGAGGTTAAGATTGAGTTGTTTTTGGAAAATGGGTCTCTGAAGGAAGTTGGAGGTGAGTGAAACGGAAGAGTGGGTGAGGGAAAGATTGTATATTCTGTTGCAGATAGAGGAGGAAAAAGAAGCTGCAGCAGCCATTTAGCGTGTGAGAGAGAAAGGGTTGCTGTTTCAGAATTGAGTATGGAATTGGAAGTGAAGTGACACCTATTGTTAATGCTGCAGAGTTTGGGTTTTCTTATTCACAACTTCGCAGGATAAGGTTTCTTTGCTTGGGAACACCTCCAAATGTTACTCTCACTTTTTCTTTTTTTCATTTTTTACTCAAAGTTAAAATAAAGATTACTGTTTCCATTTTATATGGTTTTGTTATAGTGGAATATTCAATAATTTTATGAAATTAGTTTTAAGAATTGGTTCGGTATTTTTTTAAATGCAATATGTTAATACAGTTCAAGTTCTCTGCATCAATTAATTTTTATACTTACAACTGATAAAATATTTTTAGAATTTATTTATAATATAATTATTATAAAAATAGTAAAATTATGGAAACATTTAATTTCTAAGAAGTAGACCGTTGTTAATCTTAGTAGTTGGATGTAATGATTAAAAAAGGAATGAGATAATAAACATTATGATAATTAACTGGTAAATTAAAACAATAAATCATGAATAATTCAAACTGTCAAAGAAGTTGAGAGAGTAATTTGTTTGGCGGATGGGTAGGTAGGAGTGGTGATTTGGCATACTTTGAACTATTATGTACCCAAAATTAGAAAGTTAAATATTCCACCCAAATTTTCTTAAATTTAAATTATTATACGAAATGTCAAGTTCTCGAAATTCTAGCACGATTTCAGTTTAATTTTTAGAAAAATGTAAATGATTTTAATAATTTTTTTTAATTTTAAATAAATGAATTAGATTAATTCTATTTTAAATTTGATTAACTTTGTCCACATAAATTTTAAATCTTAATTTATATAATTATGATATAATATGTAGTATATTTTGAAGATTACAGGCCTATCTTAGTCTCGTGTCTCAGGTTCCACTCCTGCAAATTGTATGACAGTTTTTTTTTGTGTGTATAAAATTAAAGAACAATCAATTGTATGACATGTGAAAATCGAATTAATGAGCAAAGTGGAAGTTTTACTATAGCATGTAACAAACCATGCTTCTTTTTTTCATCTCAAAGGAAATCTTGAAACAGTAGTCAGTCTTAGAGCTGAAAACAGAAACAGAACTCATAGAAAAAATCATCAAATACAAATCAATTTTTAGAAATCAAAATAATTAGTTGCAATAGTAACTAAATTAGAGACCATTTTTGAAACTAAAACAAAAATTAGTTTCTAAATTAGTTTCTATTATTATTAAATAGTTTATAAATTAGTATCTAATTAGCAATCAATGTTTTAACTACCAATTATTTAGTTTCTAAATTTAGTCTCTAAAAGTTTGGTTGCTAATTAGATACCAATTTATAAACTATTTAACAATAATACAAACTAATTTAGAAACAAATTTTTGTTTTAATTTCTAAAATGATCTCTAATTTAGTTATTATTGCAACAAATTATTATGTTATCAAAAATTTAGTTTCTATTTCATGATTTTTTTTAGTGTAAAATCTGAGTTCAGTGAATAATGCTGTCTAGTTATCAGATATTTCTTGATATTTAGACGATGGATTGATGTGGCTATGAGATAGTCCATCTACCTTTGACTTGTCTGCTGCATATGGCGATAGTTTGGTAGGATAATAAAATTTTGACTTGCTCAAGAGGAGAAAAACACACCAGTGCATTGTTTTAACAAAGACCACACGTCAAAGTTCTATAATACATAGTTCCTAAATACAAAACCAAGTTTAGACATAGCAGAAATACACATAAGTGGAGTTTCATGCTTTTATTTTCACACAAAGATAAAGACACTGAATTGTCTTCTGCGTCAGGGTATCAAGTCATTAGTTTGTAGCATGTCAAAGACAGTTCGGTGCAGAAAGACAAATTACTACAGGTACATTGAGCCAAGGATGAGTTGCCTACAGTTACTATGAGCCAAGGATGGATTGCCAAAGTATGAGCCAGGGATGAATTGCCTAGACCAGATGTTAGGACGATCCTACAGAACGAAACTTGTCACAGTCAACACAGCCAACTGAAAACAAGCTTCTTCATCTGGTCTCATGAAGGAGGGGCTTGGTGCATCATTGAACTAAACCCCCCCCTTGATTCTTTGCTAGTCAAACTTTAAGGTTGCAGCAGTTACCTGCTGCTGCAGCCCATTTGGTGGGTATGATCATACCACGCCCACCATCTATCATGTCTACCAGAGTGTGCACAGAAGATCCAAAATGATTGAGGGAAAATCTTTCAAGACCTCCACGTGAATACATGCTAGTCACTTCTGAGCCCGAAATATTTGGACTGCTGCCATTAGTCTCTTTTGATGAATTCAAAGTTCCAGCCTCAGACTGAAGGAATTCAGAACTCTGAGAACCACTGGAATGCAATCGTTCACCTACAGTTTCATGCACTTCATTTCCAGTTTTGCCATTTCCATTAGCAGATTTTCTTGTGTTCAAGAAGCGACCTCCACATCCTCTTGGTCGCCGCATTGCATGGAGATGGCGCGATTCATGCATATAAGGCTGTAAGACAGATTTACAATTCAGTTAAGAGGAAATAGTACTATTTCACAAGTAATCAGTGCCAGTGATCAGCACAGAATGTGAGATTGGATTCTTTAATACAGAAACACCTTAATGATCAAATTTCTTCTGTTAAAAGAATTTTAAACGTACTTGATATCATAATTCATTGTCATATTATTTCTGCCTGTTAAAATCACAAAAGAATACAAGTGTTTATTGCTGAGATGATCCAAGTTTGTGAAGCTCATTTGACAATTTAAACTTTTATGTCTTTTCTATTTCTTTCATGAGAATTGGTGAAAGAAAATAAAAATGAATAGTTGAATGAGTGATTCATATAAAAAATTGCACAAATTCATTCATGTCTATAGAGTATGATACTATGATACAAAGTCACGTAAGATTCATCTTATGATATAAATAGTCAAATCCAATCGAATGGTATTGAACTGTGAATCATATTTGAAGAATTATGACAGCATGCACCTAACAAATGCACTATATATTGCAATGGTATATAGTACTCGTTACTTAAAAGAAATAATCCACCACTGCATAAGTCATATTTGGGTGAAGCTGAGTGAGGCTACAATATGTTGATTAGTATAAGATGAAAAAAAAATTGGGATACCTTGCGACGTTTAGTCAATTTGTGATGAAGTACAGCTTTGGCACGGGACTGCCGACGCCTAATGATTCCATGGTACTGCTTAGCATTTACGTAAATTGGTCCATCATCAGATGTCATGTTAAGTGGCAGCATTATACGTCCCTAAATTGTTACAGATGGTACATAGATGATTTAGTAAACAGTGAAAGATTACATTATATTACCAAAGGCAAAAGCATATATAGTGAGAGCATGTATAACCAAGCTTGGTGAAGTAAAAGACAGACCGAAATTTGAGGTGCATAAGCTGAGAAGAGCCCATAAAATTGATCCGTATAGGGATATTTTGCACATATCTACAAAGAGAAGGGTACCAAGAAAAAGTAAAACATGTTTAATCACACAAATAAAAAATGCTAAAACATCAAAGTGGTTACTTTTGAGAGAAGATTTTACCATGGGCTGACTAAATCCTATCTCAAAACGAGAATGGGAGTCAGCTAGTGATGGCTGCAGTGATATGGTTGTCTGAAGCGTTTGCGCTTCATCTGACATTTTACAATCATCTGAAGAAGAAACGTCTTAATGGTTACCACAGGAAAGTTGATGTGTCAAGTACAGCAAACACTGTCACTTCTAACAAATGAAAAACAAAAGCAGAGTAGTTTTCTAAACAATCAACAATTCTACGGGAGTCTGCGATGGGATTTTAGATTCAGAACTCAATCCACGAAAAAATCAGTTTCAAGTGTTTTGGAAGCTAGCACATGGGCCTAAAAGGATAATCTCATTTTATCTGTCTTAAAACTGATAAACAGCATTTTGATGAGCAATCTTTATGGAATTTTGGAACACAGCGTGAGAAGACAGTAGGAATTGGCTTCATCAATAATACCAATTTTTTTTTAAAACAGTAGTTTAATACTCTCTGTGGATGAATGTGTTTCTGCTAGTGTGTGTGAAAGTGTGAGATGATATATCTTATTAATGGTCTTACTTCTGAAGGTTATCAGTTGGTAGAATGTTTCGAGTTTCAACCCTCAGCTAAATTTATTGACTATCTTAGCTTAATTACAGCATATGACACACATGTGTCTGAAACGTATAAGGAGATACACATAAATGTTCAATTCAAATGAATATCTAACCATTTTAACATTATTTTAACACAATCTTAAAAAAAAAATACAATAATTTTAAAATCTCAAACTTTTGTATAATTATGACTTGAAAGAAAAAACAAAACCTACTCATGATCAGAAATATTTAGATTATATATGAATTATTGAAAATGTTTTTTTTTTTTATTTTCTTATCATATCTTCAATACAATGTGAATTTTCTTTAAATTGTTAATTTGTTTTTAAATGAATTTAAGCTAAAGTGTTGTTTTCAATAATGATAATCAAGAAAGGGATGAAATCCCTTAAATAAATTATATTTTTTTCACTTTTTGGATTTTAGATAAATGAATTAGATTCATTTTTATTATATTTGACTAATCTTTTTCACATAATTGTCAATTTATATGATTCATAATAATAACATATAGATTCATGTCTTCGTGTTTACATTTTAGAAATTATATTTGTTGAAGTGTTTGTGTCCATGTCATATCCATATTCGTATCAGTATCCGTTCAATAATGACAGTCTTTTGAGGTGATTATGGAAAGCAGTTTCCTCAAAATTCAAGCTAATTAAGTACTGAAATACTGTCCACAGATTTTTTTTAAATCAAATTTTGTTCCCTATAGTTTTCACTCAAAATTCAATTATGTCCCTACCGAGTTTAAATTTTAAAACCATTTTGAGAAAATCCCTACAGTTTTCCAACAATGGTAATCAACCATGTTTATTGGATTTATTCTCTGTTTAGAGTGAAAGTATTGAACTACAATATGGACCATTTTTGCATTGTTTGAAAATTATAAGGGACTTTTTAAAGGGTTTTGGACTGTAGAAACTTAATTGAGTTTGGAGAGATACTACAGAGACGATGTGAGTACGTTAACCTTTTTATTTCATTGACAAAAGGGGTAAACTCTAAAGTGTCGTCTGCAATGTTTTCAGTGAAGTAATTTTTTATTTTACTTTCACCAGTTCAGGTCAATAAGCACAATTAGTCACACTCTAACGTTAGTAAATCAAGAAGAAAAATTAAGTTGAAGTCCTTAGATCGTTCATATGTATAATTTATTTCCTTGTGGTGATGGTGAGGTGACCCACCATTCTGAACATCAAGCTTCCCTTGTTTGCATATCATTCTTCTTTCAAATGAAAATAAGTCCGAAAACAAAGGGCCAGAATATTTGTTGCAAGATAGTTTTTTTAGCCATCCAAAGTTTAAGAAGAAATAAATAACTTTTTTGCTTTTTCTTTGATTTTCTCAAACTATGTGCAGTTAGTATGTGTTTGTATAGGCATTTCCCACCCAAGAAGGACATTTTTAGGAATCAAACCTTACTAGAAATATTACTCATAACTCCATCAATAGTTAATTTCAATTACTATTTTGGTGAAAACGCATTGAACTAAATTGTACAACTTAACCAGAGAGATACATCCAAAATTAAATACCTGGAAAGATGGTAAACTGAGTTGTATGTCCTTTGCCCAACACATGTTCAGCTCCTCTTGCCGAAGGCTTATTGACAGCATGCTGGTCTATGCAGTTAGGAAGCTCCAATGAAAAGGGTTTCATTTGTACACAAGACTCACCCCCATGAACAGCTTGAGATCCAAAAGCACTCCACCAGGGTGCTGAAGCTGAAGATGACAAGGCCCCCACAAAATTGGGTGCATTTCCTTCATGTTCTTTAAGATAAACAGTTTGCATCGCCATATACGCCCTCCAAAAGATGATTTCTAAGTTAATGGTATTGGTGCGTAGAAAAAAAGTTCCTGTAAGCAAGGATGGAATAACAACCATCAAAGCAAGACAACTAATAAGGCCAAGGGGAAGATACAAAATATCAAATTTTCCAAGAAAGAAAAAGAAAAGAGGGGAGAATCAGTACATAAATGGCATGTACCTCAGATTTTTATTCAGTCTTCAGCATAAACATCAACAGAGAGGAGCTGAATTGAAATATACATCAAAAGACAATTTCAATTTCCATGCCTTGCCAATAATCAACTATAATACTAACTAATAACACACAAAATAAGTTAATTAGACTATTCTAGAAAGCCAAAGCAATAATCAGAAGACCTTAGAGCTTGAAAAGTGACACAAAAGTGAAGACAATTAGAAGAAGACAAAAGTGAGATGGGAATTACAATCAAGAAAAACACACCCCAACAACTATCCCAACAGAAAAACAATAAACCAGATATGAGCATACATACGAAGTACAAAACTAAGATACATAAACCAACAGAGCCAGGAACCCAAGCTAGAGATACAAGAAGAACCAAAAAAACAAAATAAAACACACACACACACCATGAAATAGAAAAGTCAAGTTCCAAGGAGTTTTTCTTATGTCAGCATCAAGTTCCAAGGAGTAAGTTGACAATAACCGTTAACTCCAAGAAGGAGAAGAGACCAAAAGGGAGAGCACTAACATATGAAACTCAGTGATTAGAGAGACTGAAGAAAGAGTAGCAGCATCGAATCCTACGCAGAAATAGAACTAACCCCATTAGATTGGAGCGATGTCGGTAGACAAGAGCAAAGGAAAGGAGAGAGAAAGTTGAAGTGAAGGGAAAGAAGGGAGATGAAAGCGTACAAGTGTAATGGAAAATAACACTCCAATGAGGTTTGGTTTTCATGCACACCAAGGTCCCTCCACCAACTCCTTTTAGTACTATGTGACCCCTTCTTTAATATTATTTTATTTTTGAATGAATTATAACATCACTAACTGCCACTGATCTAATCTTTTCAAGTATCTTACATTGATTATACTTGCTTTTCTACCTCTCTCACTCTCCCCTTCATCTCTAAAACCCAAAATAGGATGGTGCAAATCAAGGATGGTGGCCAAGCTGTGCCAATATTTTAACCACCACCCTCTCTATTTGTGGCAATGCCCTTTGATTGTTTTCTAATTTTATATTCTCACTACTGCAAGTTGAGGAGGCACCTTATGCTAAGTTTATAGATATTAGAAAGAAAATGTGGTCCTGTCTTGAGTTCTCAAGTCTGCATGCTTGCTTATTAGCCTTTGGTTTGGTCCATTAGATGATGAGAGGGGTCGGTAGCATTATACTATTTTAGTTACACACATACCCTTTGATTGCCCCATTTTCGTATTTACAAAATTTGGTTGCTCAAGAAAATTGTCTAGATCTCCCATTTTTCTTTACTGTATACGTGAATAGAATTGTTGTTTCCAACACTCAAAAAGTTTAACCGTTCACGCCCTTTAAAAATTAAATTCATTTAACTACCTTAAAGTTATCTATCACTTTCGTTGTTTGTTGCACTACTTTTATACATATTTGTGGGACACCAAACCATATATCACCCTTTTCTGGTCTTCCCCTACCCTCTCCAGTTCAAGAGTTGCTTATGCATAACCATTATGACATGGAAGGAATCGAATAATACCTATGTTATATTAATTTGCCAATATTAATTGGTACTTTAAAAAAAATCAGTGATTGTTATACCAAACATTTTAATAAATATATAAATTTATTCATGACAGTCTATTACTATTGAATTAAGGTTATTGGCACGGTAATTTTGATAGTATAGCATGTTAGCATATCTGCAAATATCTCCTTTTATCTTATCTTAGTCTAAAAAATATTGTTCAAACTAAGTTTTTTTACTGATTTGACAAATTCCATTATATTATGGTCTACGTTTTTAGAAATAACAGAGATCAGATCAGTAGATAAAACTTCGATTTCAGTGATGAAACTAGATGGTTCAGAAATAGTATGTTATGAACAGAGTGTCATTAAAAAAGAAAACATTTACACATCTAGAAATCCGCCTACAACGCGAACAAGGCATAATACTATTTACACTGGATATTCCCCCAGTTTTCTTATCTCTTTGGATTTAGCTTTCACCATAACACATTCGTACCACCATTGTTACATTTTCAATAAATTTTTAGATAGAAACTATTGTAATTTGCTTAGCTGCCACTGCTGAAACAACCACCAAGTGTTATAGAAGTAAATTAATTTGGAAAGCATGAGAGAAAATTGCATTTGATTTTCTTCTTCTTCTTATCAGGATTTCATGATGAAATAGTGATGATGAATATTTGACTATTGACACTATATTAGTTCTTTGAACACTCAATCCGTAATCTTTTTTAGCCTAAGTACATGAAGTTTATTTATAGTGTTAAAATATAGTAAAGAGAAAATAAAGGTTTATAATATACTTAAGAGTCCAGATGAATCTTAGGTACATGTGTAGATTCTGTTGTCTCCAATCTATTTAACTTCATTTTCATTAGCCGGCTATAATGTTTATTTTGAACAAGTTCCTGTTGGGAAAAACGGGTAATTTTCCCACTAAAACAAAACCCTAACAGAGCTACCCGACAAATAATATTGAATAAATAAAGCGGAATAATAAAAGAGATAAAGAGGAAAAAACACACCCGA
>Ga0123342_1000839_pt1 | contig 50487 bp, 23 predicted proteins | sample Turbeawhitnodule_FD_89960 | JGI IMG/M metagenome (GOLD analysis project Ga0123342, IMG submission 89960) | Root nodule microbial communities of legume samples collected from Mexico - Turtle bean Mexico white nodule | ecosystem: Host-associated > Plants > Roots > Nodule | place: Mexico: Nepantla...
AAAACCAGTTTTGTTCACTCTCGGTCTGGGACTTACTACGCCTTACTCCTTGGGTGTTTTGGTCTGAAATTTTTACCAGACAACGTCACTGTGTCTATTGAGTTTTGGCTTAGATTTGAGGCCCAGACTCGTCCCACAAGATTGGCAATAAATTTTTTATTGATCACTGGCAGGGCTGAAAGGAAGGTTCGTTTGTGTGTGAAACTGTTTGATTTTTTTCGTGGGTGAATACTCATCCGTTTGACCTGAAATTTGTCGCGTTTTGTCCCAAATACAGTGGAGATTCTTACGTGGAATTTCAGAAAAAAAAAACTATTTCGGAAAAAAATTTCAAAAATTTTGTGCAAACCAAGGCTATCATCATTGTTTTAGACTTTGGTTTTGTATATTTTTATAAAAAAAAATAATTATTTAGAAGTTATTTTAAATATTCTTTCTTTAATTTATCGATATGTTTTTTAATATAAAGTTCTAATGATGTTTAAAAACTTCAAAATGAAAATGAATAATATCTTGAATTGATCATAAACTTTTTTCCCTTAATCATCATCAACTCTGGAATTTATTTCGTTTATCTAGCAGAACAACAAAATTAGTTGTAATACATAATACTACCTTTCTTTTCTCAGTTTTTTTTATCTTTTTAGTGAATTTAATTTTATTTTATTTAAAATGATGGAAACTTTTAAATGATTTTTCTATTTTTTAATTTAAAATGGTGGTGATTCGTTAATACCAGAAATAGTAAAAAAACATACACTTCACAAACTAATAAAATAATATTTTAATCATATATAATTTATTTTTAATTTTAAATATTATAATTTGGTGTGAAACTTTATGATGTAAAATAAATCTTTTCCAATTTGGAATTGCTTTTCAAAAAGCAGATGCTTACAGCATCAAACGTTTACAATCTTTCTTTTATCGATTTGAATCCTTTCTTTTACTTTAAGCATTCACTTTTGATCGTTTTACATTCCTAGAGTTTTACTTGTTACATTCCATTACACTTCTTCTTCACTTTAGACTTTTTTTTCTCTTAATTATGTTTCTTTTGAAACTCCACTTTGATTTGTTGAATTATGAATAAATTCTCCTTCAAATTCATCATTCAAACCAATATCTTGTGTACAAACTTTTATTTTTGTTCAAAGTCATAATTAAATTCAATCATAACATAAACGAACTTTGATATTCGTTTTGATCAAAGCATTGAATTGAAATTTTGATTAGTCCTAATCATATTGACTTATTTTTATGGTCATTTATATGCTAAGCAACCCACCACCAATCTTGTCAAACCCAAATTGCAAAAGTTGGCAATGTGATGCAATCAATGGCAGACAAAAACCCATCTTTTCTTACATAATTATTCTACAGAGTTAACCTTGCAAAAAAAATCATATTTTCACTCATATGTAATATTTTTATCGTTGAGTTATAAAATCGATTTATAAAGTGAAATGTTTATTACGACACGAAAAGACCAACAAACAATTCTTTATTAGAATAGACTCTTTGATATCATATTAAAAAATTAACTTTAAACTTAACTTAACTTCATAAAATCAATTTATAAGATAAAATTTACACTCACTTATATATTATAAATAAAATAACCTAATTTCGTGGAATCTCAATCTCAATAATCGATATTTTATTATGTTATTGTTATTATAGAAACTAAAAACATGCCAAATAATTTACAATATATAGATTCAGTTAAATCAATTCAGCTTGTCTCCTTGAGTAATAAATCACTAACTTTAGACTATTATTTAGATTTACATTTCATCTCTCATGATATCCAACCAAATGAATTTCATTCATGGCACCATTAATATAATCAACAATTTTAAAAAGATGCAAATTTGTACTAGTGAATGCTTCAATGTCCCTGATAAATATACGGAAAAAAGAAACTTTTAATATTTTTTTTCTTATTAAATAAAGAAATTCATTGTAAGAGAAATTAGGATCCTTCAATAAAAAAATGTGTCATTACCTCATCACCAGAAAAAAAAAGGGCAACAGTTAACAAAACAAATTTGTGTTTCATTTGAGATTAAGGAAGATAAGGAAGAAAAAAGATTAAAAAAAATGTTCCAAATTATTATTACAATTACAATTAAAACCTAAGTAATTCCGAAAAGAACAGAAACAAAGAGAAAAGAAGCGTAGATTCATTTTTCCTTTTTCTTGTTCGGAGAAAACAAGGCAACGCATACGTTTGAGAAACACAAACCTCCAACGTCATTGCGGTTACATCGGCGGCGCGTGCGACCCACGCGCCAACACAACTCTACGCTCCGCCTCCCTCGACGGATTCCGGCGCTGCGGCGTTCAAGTCAAAACCCTCAGTTACATTAGTCACCTCCCCACCCTTTTTCTTTGGGTTGCCGTCATCACCCTCTTGGGCGCCGTCGGCTTCTCCGCCGTTGTCCACCGCAAGCTCCGCCGTCTCGAGCGCCTCCCGCCACTTCCCGCCGCCCCTCCCTTTGAGGTCAAAGTACTTAACGGCCACCCTCATCCTCCCTAATATGGCGAAAAACTCCTCCACCTCCTCCTCCGTAGGAAGCCCATCACCGCCACCACCATGTTCTTCTTCTTCACCCTTTAACCTCTTCTTCTTCACTCTCTCCCCCTCTTCTTCCACCCTGGTGACCCTCTTGTTCTTCCTCTTCTCCATTTCCATGGCGATGATGATGAAGACTCAGATCCACAAGGCCAAATCAAAATCAGCAAGAACTTATATAGAATTTGTTTCCTCCATGTGAAGATATTGAATTCTATTAATGTTCCTGTTTTTAAATAAGACAATCACTTTTCCTGTTCTTTCAATCAACATATATTATATAAATAAATGTGCACAGTCCACCACCAGTCATTTAAATATGCTTTCACTTTTCGGTGAATTTTCTTTTTTTCTCGGTCAGATATTATGAGATCACTCACAGCATCAAATTATTTTAAAATAATCATTCTTAATCTAATTGTTTCGAAAGTAATTTATTCATTGATCTAAAGTTCGTTGCCATAATATTATTATGTAAATTATAAATTCGAGATATTATATTTAAGTGTTTATTTTGATATCGATTAGAGATTATGAGATTTCATTGTATATAAGTGAGTGTAAAGTGCATCTCATGAATCAATTTTATAGGGTTGAATTAAACTTAAAATTCACTTTATAATATGTATCAAAGTTTTGATTACAGTTAAAATTTTAAAAATAATTTTTAATCAATTTGAAATATTTGAATCATCATATTTGAAATATTATTAGTTTTGATTAATATAATATTTTAAACTATATGTGTGAAAGGATTTTCAATTTAGTTTAAAATAAAATTGTAAATTATTTTTGTAAAAGAATCGTAATCTGTGAGTTTATTTATAATATACAAAAAAGGATTTCCTCACTGAAGTGTTGATAAAAGAGAAAGCATTATCTATGAAATGAAAATAACTTTGATTGATAAAAATCAAAACATGATGAGATATCTTATTATATATTGTTGTTTAGATTAAATAAAATATACATTATATATTTATATATATTATATTGTTATATTTATGTGTGTAAGGGTGGGAGGAATGTTGACCAATTGTACCATTTGTTTTGGTATGCATGGAAAAAATGTGTTGCTTTTAAATTTGATTTATTGCCGTAACTAGCTTTTTCTTCTCTGTGGTGTGCTCAATATGTTCTTATTTCATAATGCGGTTATATAAAATCATTATATTTTTCATCTGTTAGTAAATATGCTATGGTTTGTTTATTGAAAATATTAAATTTAAACATTCTACTATATATGAACTTTAATGTATTTGGTGTTACCTAATAATTTATAAAATACTATCTAACTAATTTTATATTCAAAATTATTTTTTATTTATTAATTGTAAATTTTGAAAAACACATGTTAGGCTCATTTAACCTAATAGATACTTCTACCAAGAAAGGTATGAAGTTGGTTCTACTTTTTATAAGACAACTATATCTAGGTTTCATCTTTATCAAAAGCTTACTTGGATTGGTTGTTGTCCCCAATACATTTTTAGTGAAAAATTATTTTAAACATAGAATAAAATTTTAATTGATATTATTCATAAAAATTAATTTTGATTGATATAATAAACTTTCTTTTATTTTTTTATTAATAGGCCGATTATTTATGTATTACTTTTGTTAGCATATAAATCTTGTTATAGTCTTTCATTTTTTTTATATTTTTTTTTATAATATTTTTTTTATGTGATAAAAGATAATTATCGTTATTTAAAATGTAAACGGAAAAAACTTTTATATAAAGTAATTCTCAAGTTTTTCCTACTTCATTAAATGGTTTTTTTCTTTGAAGCGTGAATAATTAGCATCTATTTGGATTATTTTTTTCTATTAACTCCATGTGTAATTGATTATATTAAAATTTATTGGAAAAGTAATAGTATAATAACAACAAAGAAAAGTTAGATATTTGTGGGAATTAGAGGGGCAAATTGGAGAGTAATCGGAAGATGATGCGTGAGAACGTGAGTGATGATGTCACAAAAATCAAGAAGATGACGTCATGGGATTGCGTGTATGTTAAAATATGCCATTCTTTGTCATCCCTATGAGGAGTAGACAATGACTCTCCCACTCACTCCCACTCGCACCCCAACGCGTGCAATTTTAGTATCCAACAATTATTAATGCTTTTACTTTAATTTTTAATTATTGACTATAATTAAATAATACAATATATAATTATTAAATATTTTCGTATAATAATCTATGTAATACAGGAGATACACATAATCTCTAAAATGTAGGATATGGAGACAAAGATTTACATATTATATAATTTTAAATTATATAAATTGATAATAAAAATTTATGTGCATTAAATATGTTTTAATTTTTGTTTGGAACAAAATATGTTTTTTATAGCTGGTTCAAAAGGATTTATTCCTTAATTTTATAATTATAATAAAAATTTGTAGAATAAGTTTGAATTTTTAAAAAATTAATGTATTTATCTTACTTAAAATTGTGTTAAACTCGTGCTAGAATTATCAGAAATTTAATAAATGTATCCAATACGTGTAACAAATGATTTAAAAGAAATGTATGAGTACATGTTTTTATTTGTTACTTTATTGTTAATACATGTTTAAACTAACACACAAAATGGAATGAAAATAATTTATTTTACAAAGTTTTATTTGGAAGTTAATAAAATTAAACTAATAAGTTAAATTTAAACTCGCTAATATCTTAACTCATTTCATTTGAACAAATTTATTATTTGAATAAAAATGTTATTAATTACTTTAAAATATTATAAATTTAATTAATTTTAAAATCAAAATAAATTTACTCTAAAAAATTTAATTCACATGTTTCTAGTAAATAAGTTTAATTACTTTAAACCATCACCCTATTGTATCAATTGTTGCAAATACTGTAAATATTTCTCTGGAAATAAGAAAAATTGTTAATATCACCCTACTGTATGAATTATTTTATTGCTTCACCAATTTATTGCATTTGCCTAACTTTGACTAAGAACATGAAAATGAAAAGAAAATTACAGAAATGTACTTCAAGATATTTTCTTATTATACAATTCTATTAAAATTTCTTAATATTAGGCATGAAAATTTTGTTGGTTTTTTTTTAGCAGCAATAATTTTGTTGATTGTGTATTACATACGATCCATATGTTTTAGTTATGTCCGATAACATCTCGACATAAGATGTTGCTTAGATCGATATTACAGGAAAATTATAATTAATATTAGATTAATATAAAGATTAATCATTATATCTGTACTCACTAACGTTTATTATCTTTGAATATTAAATATCGAATACTGATTTAACATCAAATAATTTTTTATGAATAATCTTTATTCTGATCAAATCAATAACTGAAATCTATTAGATATTGATATAAAAAATTTAAGAAATATAAGGGAGAAAAAAATAACTTCGTAAACCATTCCAAGAACAAGTTATAAATTTTTTTGGGAACATTTAAAAAGAGTATTTTATTTTAATGTAAGAGTGAAATTAAAAATTAACATATTTTTACAACTTTTAGATAAACATATCGCTTTATGATAAACATATATTTATACAATCTACGATAAGAATTCTAAAAAGTTAGAAACTTGAAAACTATGTTCCAATTATTTTTTGGAGCAGAAACGTCATATAAGATGAGTGTTCGAGTTTCATAACTTTAAGTCTAACTCAACTCCATAAAATCGGTTCAATAAGGTGAAGTTTACACTACTTATATATTATGAAATATTTTAATCTCTAGTTGATGTAGAATCTCCAACAATACTTTAACATAAAAATCTATAAAAGAAGAGATGTAAAGGAGAAAACGGAGAACTTCACTTTATAATACGTGTTGCCATCTTAATTTTATAAGAGTTACATATACGAAAATTTGAATGGTAAAATAAATAAAATAACAATAATATATTTGAAGAGTTGTGGAACTTTTATTTATTACATAATTAAAAATAAAAAGGTAAGAGTGAGTGGCGCGTGAATTTAGTGGTTGAAAAGAAATTGAAAATGATGAGATGTTACGTTGGATGCTTATTCAATGATTCCAAAGTGGACCCATTAACATCATTTTCAACACATTAATAATATTAGAATTTATCGATTTCAAAAATCTGAAACTTTTTTCTTCAAAACTTCAAATTAACTTATAGGTAAATTAATTTGTAGAAATTGTTATATGATTAAACTAGATAGAAAAAGTGTGCCAATCTTTTTGTGTGTGGTTATACTAAATCGTATTTATATTTATTTAAATTTTAAAATGATCTTATTTATTCTTTTAATTAAATAGCATCCATATTTTATAAATAGACATTTTGACATCCAGTTTTTTTTTTATGTTTTTAATTCATTGATTCTCATATTATTTGGTTAAAAAATATTCCACAAAGAAACGAAATAGGAAGAAACACATGTGGAAATAAATGCATGACCCTGCTCAATGCTGAATTGACCAAAAGATGTCCCAAAACAATTTTCCACCACTAAGACATGTGTTCAACAAACAACAACAAATGAAGTACAATGTACACTTATTCTCTTGCTTCTTTTTACTCTTCCACCACTTTAAACATTTTTTTAAATAATTATATATTTTATATCAATGCTTCTCTAACATTCTATTTTAAAAGGTTAAATAAATTTTAGTTCTCCTATAAATCATAAGGTTCCTATGGCTCGGAAATGTTACATGTTCAAATTTATTGGTGTAAATTTCTTAGTTTTTTACTTTTTATTTTTGGCTGTATGTGGAGATATTTGTAAAAATTTATTCAAAATTCAAGTTAATATTTAGTATTCGGGTGATCGAAGATGTGTACATTTACTTTATATTTATCGTAGATATGAATTAAACTTGAATTTTTATGAATTTAGATTAACACGAATTTCGTAGTTAATTTATATATTAGTTTAAAAAAATATTTATTTTTCCAAAATTTACACTAAAATTACATTTGCTTTAAGTTAGGAGTATATTTAATTGCGATGATTCACATATTGTTCAATTTATACGATCGAGATGTTCATCACTATTGTTTAAACTAAAAAAAACAATTAAAAAAGTTAAAGAAATTATCATAAATCAGAAAATATATTATACAATATGATAGTATTATGAAATACATGAGAGAATAAATACTTTAAAACTAAATGTGATATATAATTTTATATTATATTGAAGATTATTAAAGAAATATTTAAAAGAAAAACTCTCTCATTCTATATGTACTATATTTAGTATTAACATGACTTTATTAAGTGATAAGTATAATGTCTTATAAAGATAAGATACGTATGAAAGTTTAAAATTTTAAATAAACTAGTTAATTACATAATCAATTACTTATAATTCAAAAAGTTAAGAATAAATGGTGATAATTCATAACATTATATACTAATATTCATGTGCATGAATGTAATTTCATGATTTTGTTTTTATTTTGTAAAAAAATAAATATCTTCAATATATATCCTGTTTATAATTTTTTTTTTCAATTCTACATATAATTTATTTTATAAGTTTTTAGATGCATATATTTTATGACAATATATATATATATACACATATTATTTAAAAAATAAATTTAAAATATTTTAAAAATCATGTTAAATACATTATTAGGACAATAAAATATTTTCACATTCACATTGATTTTTAAAACTAATTTATTAATTTATAAAATAATAAAAATAGTCATTAATTTAGTTAGAGATTAATTAATATATAATATAAAATAGCAAATAACTAAAATACAAATAATTAAAGTTAAATATTATTTTAAAAATTGTTTTAATATTTAAAATTTGTTTTAGTTAAATATTAATTTATTTTTTTCTATTGTAGTGTTCAAACACATCGACTTGTATATTTTCTTCCAATAATTTATATGAATATTTTTTTTCATAAAATCTAAATTATCTAAACTAAATTATATTATAAAATTCTGAAGAATCTTTAACCTGTGAATCTAATGGTGGACATATGTAAATTCCAGTTCTAAAAATAGATACAGTTTGTCTTTTATTTAGTGATTTTTTTTTCATTAAGGAAATTTGACTCTTTACCAACAATATATTAGTTAAACTAAAGTAACAATCGAAACAAGAAATTGTTTAAAATTTAATCTAGAATATTTAAAAAAAAATAAAACACATATTTAATAAGTTTACAAAACATGTATAATATATTATATTAAATTATATTATTATTTGTGTGCATCAATTTATTTTTAAATATTCGTTTTTTTAAAAAACTTATTTCTATCTATAATAAAAAAGTAACTACTCGAACCTGGACTATTGGAATCCTCGAACAGAAATGAAAAAGCCCAACATGAAACTGAGTTCACTACATCTTATTATTGCAATTGTGAACTTACACCGTTTGATGAAGATCAACGGTTCTAATTTCGGATGCATATTTGAAGTTTGATTTACGAGATACATTATGATCCGAGGACTTTTATCTAACGGTTACGATTAGCTTAGGTGACTTGTTAAATCCTCGACTGCAGACAATCTGGGTTCAACGGATACAACTGCGAATCAAATTCAGTACTCTTTCTCTTTCATTCTCAAGTATTTTGTCGCAAACACTCTTTGTTCCAATTTCAATTGAAGAAGACCCTTGACATTGTAATTGTACTTTAGGTTACCCTTTTATCTGAATTTCATAAAGTAAAACCCTTTTTCTCTTTTTCTTATTATTAGTACTGTTATTTTCAGGTTGAGTTTGCCCAAAATGCCGGATGTTCATACCCTTGTCAATGATTTTCTGAATAAGCTTAAGAAACGGTAATCTTTTACTCCTCTGACACTTTTTGAGCTCAATAAATGGTGCATTAGGAACCATATTTTGAGGTTTATGAGCTGTTTTGTTGGTTTTCTGTATGTGTGTGTGTTTGATTTATTATCTATTTATTGTTTATTTATGATTTCTTATTTATTTATTTTGCTGAGTGATGCTAGTAAAATTGAAGGTTCTCAGGCAACAGCAAAGCTCACAGCAGAGTTGCTCCGGTCTGTCATATCACAGCAGCGGGTGCCACACACAAACCAGGCCACAGCTCTGATTCATGCAGTAAGGGCTATTGGGGAGCAGCTTATTGCTGCCAATCCTGTTGGTATGTTAAGATCAAGCTTTTTAATAATCTATTTATAACTATAAGTATGCATGTCAGAGATTCAACATTCCCTACACATATAATATAACTAACATAATATATAAGTGGTAAGAATCCTTATTCCATAAACTAGCCTTTCAGTTGAATTAGTCTCAAATCCAAATACTAAGATAGGATTTAAACCTATCCTAAATGGTTGTTGTTTGGCCTATTAGCTCGGTAAAGGGCAGCTCGCAGATATCCAATTCTGCAAAATTGACATTTGAGATGTCTAGTCATTGGTGTGAGAGGAGTGGTTACATTGACTAGCCATATAGATACGTAGTGTAAGTGGGAGGTAACTCTCATTCCATGAACTAGTTTTTGAGATTGACTCAAAAAATGCACTTTGTATGTATTTTTCTCAATGATTATAACAGTTGAAGTGTGCTATTTTGTGGTTTTTTGCTACCTGAATGCTTAGGTTATTTATGCTTTTATTGAAGAATGTTTTAGAGTCATTGATAGACATGCGACCCATACCAAGAAAGTCCATGAGACTAGGCCCAAGAGAACATCAAAGAAGCCACCAGATTACCTGAAGGATTTGGATTGATGATGCATGACTCATTAGGTGTCAGTAGAGAAGTTTGTTACATCTGCCAATTACCTTTTATTCCAATTTGCATGTTGCAGATACCCTTTCCTGTTGCTACCATAGTGGAGAGCCAATGGCTGGCCACTGTAATTAGTTTAAATACCACCACCATGAATGGAAGGTGATGATTAATCAAATTTGTGTTATATTTAGTCAAAGGAGGTGTCCTTGTCCTCAAATTCAAGGAAATATTTGTGCCCCTATCAGTCACATGCAGAAGTTTATTGTGATTTGGCAATTATGGTGATTGGTTTATTGTTTACTGTATGTTGTTGCAGAGCTAGCCGTGGGAAATATTGTGATGCGTATTTTGCACATTATAAGGGAAGAGGATCTTTCCCTTGCGACAGCTGCTATGGCTGGTTTGGGGGTATCAGCTGCAAGTGATGATGAAGATGATGCAGAGCGAGATGAAAATCCTGTTTTATCTGCTGCTGCTGTAGCAGCTGCTGCTAGAAGTACATTACGTGCACCATCGTTACAAACTCTTCTAGAGGATACGTCTGATTCAGCTGCCGCTCCCCACACATCTTCCTCTGGGGGTGAATCTGACGGGAGAAGTAGATGTGAGGACCACACTAGGCTATTGAGATTTTTATAACTTTTATAATATTTTCAATATATTTTCCTTTTGCTTCGTAATAAGAAAAGGGTTTTGCTTCTCTGGACATGCAGAAATTCATGGTTAAATGCAATAAAGAAGTCATTTTTTATTTCATCCTTTCGAATGCAAAAACCCATGTAAGACAAAAGATTTTTTGTTGGTTTGATAATTTTCGCTGATGCATAAAATATTATCATTTTCTCAAAATTTTTAAAGATATTAGAATACTTGATTGACTTTTTACTGGTTATTATTTTGTTGATCCCTGTGAATAATTTATAATACTGTTTCCTTGTGTGACATTTGACGATGAAATATTTGTTGTTGTTGTTGTTTGGGTGTTTAATTGCATGTCTTTTTGTGTTGATTTTTGTTTTCCTTTTCTACAGCTGTTGATAAAGGTTCAAAAGTTCGGAAGTTGAAGCATGATGTCATTGAAGCTGTCAATGAACTTATTCAAGACATATCTACTTGCTATGAACAAATTGCTGAGCAGGCAGTGGAGCACATACACCACAAGTTTGTTTCCCATGAAACTAGTCTAAATATATATTGTTTATGACTACATACTTTAAAGTGCTTGTCTGAAAACATACTATACTTGCTTTCCAAAATCCAAATTGTTCTGTGACCGTGAAAAACTTGCAATGAAACTTTTATATATTTACAGACCATATGGTTTGATCCGACAATGTTCCAGTAGCCTTGCTATTTTATTCGGGAGCAATCCTAAGACTTATTCTGGTCTAAATGGGTATTTGTATAAAGGGTTCCAACATCCAAGAGTTATCTCTTAATGGAGCATTGAAAGATTTTGTTTCCTTTGTCGGGTATTTTTTACCAGGCCTTAGCAGCGAACAGTACATTATAACTATCTCTAGATGTTCTGAATGAATAATCACAAACTAAACTGTTAGTTGTTATTTATAACCATTGTATACCAGGCAGTGCACATGTTAAGTATCCAACTATATAGGAAGATTACATCTATTTTTTTATTTACTTATTTATTTGATTGAGTTTATCAAACACTTGTTAAAATAACCCCTTCTTTTTTATCTATTGCTCAGCTTTACATAAAGCTGCTTTTTGTTGTTATCTAGAAGGGTCATAGGTTGTCCCCTATTCCCTTTTCTTTCTTGCTCTTGTACGCTACCTTTTCAACAGCTTTACTTGGAGCTGTCTTATGTTACCCTTTTTTAGCATCCTGTGGAGTTTGGATTACCTTTATTTTCAGTGTGATGGGATTACTGGTCTTGGATATATAACAGATAAAAAGTAAACTTATTATTTTATGAATATGTAAAATTGTTTTGGGGTTTTCTACTATTGGCTGAAATTATTTGTCGAAGAACAAACTTGACGGTTATAACATTACCTTAGAATATTGCGTTTATATTTAATAAATATCGGTTAATTTACAACAACAGACAGTGTAGTCTTCAATATTTTATTTTTTTGATAGAAACTCTGACTTGGTTTGTCTTTTGTATATTGAGAAAAAGAGTTATCTTATGTTGATGTTTTTCTCAAATTTAAGGTTGTTTTGTGTTGCAGAAAATTTTCTTAATCTGCAGTACTAACATTTTTTTCTTTAGATGGAATAAAGTCTTTTATTCTTTTTTCTTATCTCTTACACTGATGTTTGCATGTTTTTCAGTGAGGTAATTTTAACGCTAGGCAGCTCAAAAACAGTGTTGGAATTTCTTTATGCTGCGAAGGAAAAACAAAGATCATTTAAGGTCTTTGTTGCTGAAGGTGCCCCAAGGTTAGCAGTAGTGGCCATCCAACATTTGCATGGAATGATGGTGATTTACTATTAAGAAACCTGTTTAAATATTTCATAAGACCATTTAATGTTGACTGTGTGTGCAATCAGATACCAAGGACATATCCTTGCAAAAGAATTGGCTGCCAGAGGCTTACAGACCACAGTAATTTCCGATTCTGCAGTGTTTGCATTGATTTCCCGAGTGAACATGGTATGTGAAAATCCTGGCATAATTTTTGGAATCAATTAAGACTTTTGTACTGAAGTTAAGTTGATTTAAACGTGCCATTATATAGGTTATAGTTGGAGCTCATGCTGTCATGGCTAATGGTGGAGTTATTGCCCCAGTTGGGTTAAATATGGTTGCACTTGCAGCTCAAAGGCATGCTGTTCCATTTGTTGTACTTGCTGGGAGTCACAAGGTGAGTTCTTAACATGTAATATCTTTGTGCCCTCACATCTGGCATGTTCTCAGGAAACAAGAATGCTTATGACTTATGATTTTTCTGTATTTTACTTCCTGTTCTGTTAAATTTGGAAAGAGGATGATAGGTTATTATGAAATTCATCCGTGAGGCATTGAATATGATAGGCTATTAAGTTTAAGACAACTTATTATGCATTAGAAGGGTATTCAGGAAGAGATAATGGTGTGGGACTTTAGATGACTTGGGATTTGGGAATGTATGTATATAAATACAAAATCTTTGAAATATACATCTATACTAAACAGCTTGTAATTTTTTTAGCCATTAGTTTAAAATGATGTTACTAAATTTTTTATTCTGATGAGGTGTAAATATCTCAAACTAGTCAAGTCTTGATATCTCAAACTCCTGACCTAATGATGAGGTTTGTAGAGATTTGAAATTCTGAAAATTTAAAAATATTTTATATGATGATAATGAAATAGATGCCTCTTAGGTATTGACTCAGTTAAGATGTGTCAAGTTGTGATAATATTACTAATAATGTACAATACCCCCATGCTTTCCCTTAATTGCTTTTAAGGAAACTTTGATGCCATTTAAAAAATAGTTTGTGATCCTTCATCATCTCAGGACCAACACTTTTTGGCATTTGCTGAAAATTGCTATATTTTGTTGACAGTTATGTCCTTTGTATCCTCACAATCCTGAAGTCCTACTGAATGAACTGAGATCCCCATCTGAGCTACTTGACTTTGGGGAATTCTCAGATTGCATGGATTCTGCAAGCGGTGCCGGCTCTCTTCATGTTGTCAATCCAACCTTTGATTATGTGCCGCCAAAATTTGTCAGTCTCTTTATTACTGACACGTAAGTTAAACCGAAATTGATTGGAAAAACTTCCTTTCCTTTGTCATTGACCACACACAATGAGTGTACTAATCAGTTTCCTTTTCTGCACTCACATGACTGGAAATTACTTCTCAGGGGAGGGCACAACCCCTCATATATGTACCGGCTCATAGCTGATTACTATTCAGCTGATGATTTGGTGGTGAATCGAAGACCTACTACAGGGAGTTGAGTTCAGCTACCCCAAATTTTGTCCTATAAGTGTAAGTAAGCAATTAAATATTTATGTATGTACTTCTGTTTGTCATTGTTGGTGTCTCTGTCTCTGTTGTATTTGGTTGATTTGACTGGTGAAACAACTGTGTAACTTCTGAAACAAAAAGTTATTTATTATGTGTAGAAGTTGGTGTTTGTGCAATAGTCAATATTGTGATGGACTAATAAAATATGATACTATCAGGCTTATGGAGATGGGACCACAGCATGCTACCCTTCTCCTATAGTGATTGAAGTTTCTTTCTTTCAATAATTCTATGCTCAATTTTTGTTTCACCAATCTGCATTCTTTTGGATGAGAGCTAGCTTGGAATGATTAATATTTCTCTTTAAGTTTAAACATGCAGCTCTTGATATGAACAATATACCATATTATTCATGACTTTGACACTCAAATAATAAATTATTATTATGCACTACTGTTTTATAAATTTGAATTTTCATCATCGAATGAGTTTTTAGTAGTTATTTTTGTTCTTACTAAGTCACATGGTGACATGGCTTATCTTCAATTAAGCATTTCAATTTATGTTTTATTTATAAACAATTTCCATCTCAAATACCTTTTTTATTTTTAGTCAAATTTAAATTCTAAGTCTTGTTACATTGTATCAAATTCTAGATATCATTCCCTTTCAGACCACTTAATTCTAAAATTATTATAGTCTTGATCATTTTTAATCTGAATACTGACATACCATTCTAATAAATATAATATGCTTTGATCTTAATAATTTATTTTCAAAAGTTTCTTATTAATTTGAAAGTGTTTTTGTATCTCCTTAATTTATTCATCTTTATATAATATAAGATTCATCATTAATAACTAGGAAAAAAGAGGGAGTTAGTGCCTCTATTTTATAAAAAATAAATAAAAAGAGGAATAAAGGTTAAATAATAATAGTGAATAGTTGGTGGTGTGGTATTGAAGGATATGAGTGATTTGGAGACTGCAATTATCAGAGAAGCAGAGCAAGGGAGAGAACAGTGATTAAAATAAAAAATAACTAATAAAGTAGGGAAGAAGTAATATTTCATAGTGGTAGTTATAGGAGTAAGATAGGTTATGCAAAATATGTACTCTGAAAGATCATATTCTCTTGATACATAGTTATAGATAAAAACATTTGTTGTTTCTTTAGTTTGTTTTTATTTAAATTTAAAATACCCATATAATGAATATTATTAAAGCATCAAGATTTTTGAAGCAACACTTGTGATGGTTTTATGTTTTAAAGGAAACATCTATTGAGTGACATTTGGGTGATCCATTTTCAGGTTGTAGGTGTTGTTCTGTGATGAAGCATGAGTAAGAGACAGCTCACATGAGTGCAGTTGAAAATGAACCTCATTTAATGCTGAGAATTGAGGTGGAGAAATTGTACACCATGGAAATGATACGGAAAATATAAAGAGAAATTACATTTTTGTGGTTGCTGACTTCGTGAATAAAACCTTGTCGTTTTAGTTTTTAGTCTAACAATGGCCCCCCATTTTTATCCTGTACATTTTGTTTCCTCATAAAGAAATGGTAATGTTATTTGAAAACATGGTTGTGATAGTTATCTATTTTGTTATTTGAACAATTGAAAATCCTGTGTTTTTTAGAACATAAAGTCAGAGGATGGTTTGTCATGAAACGTGTTAATTGTTTTCATATAAAAAAAATGTTTTTTTTTCATTGAATAATCCCTCTCTAACTCTAACAATTTTAGCATAATATACAGTGATTTTTGTCTTGGTCAATTTGTGATGTGTATTTTGAGTTTCTTTAATATCAAATTAAATTATCATTTGTTTTTCTTTTTGTTAATTAGTCCTGGAAGAAAGTACAGTTTCTTTAACTAATAGTAAGACTTTTGATTAACATTATCTTTAAGGAAATTTAATTTAATTTATATCTTTTCATGTCAAGCACGATACTTTCACTTATCAACATTTTTCCAAAGAATTTGATGTCACTGTCTTCTTTCTGCAAGTACCAAAAACTGTAATATTTAATAATTGATATTGAATCTTCAATCTGTAATTAGTTGATAATAAAAATATTCCATCGCAGAAGATATGATGACAAAGACAATGTCTGGTATAACAGGTTCAGTGAAGAATTCTTTAAAATTTCCATCAGACTGATTGATTTAAAGGAAAAGAAAAAAGAATTTTTTATCCATTCACTTTCCTTTTATCTCTCGAAATTTACAAACCAAATAAAATATTTTGATTTTTCTACCCTCCTACAAAACAGTAGGGAGGTCTCTTTTGTCTTCCCTTCATAAATTGATTAGTAAAATCTGTCTCCATCAAACAACACATCGTATATAGAAAAAAGATGCCTTCCTAGAGGTAAAAACAGATATTGACAGCAATAGGGAAAAACGAGAGAGGGGGCAGAGTGTCTATAAGAAGATACACTGTGCTAGCAGAGAACCAAATGCATTTAACTATACCAATCAAGAAAGAGAACTGAAAAAGTAAGCACAAATAGAAACAGTAAAAGAAATGTCCTGCTGCTGCTATTCCTTTTAATGGCTTGTGAGAGTTCTTTGTTACCGAGCTCCACATTCGTAGTGGCTTCAACAGCCTGGAAAAGCCAGCAGAAGCATGATTATATTTCTTAGAAATTGGAAATGCAACTAGTTTTTAGGCAGAATAAACAAATTGCAATCATTGTGCACTACAATGAGGAAACCTGTAAAAAATATTAAACCTTCACGGTATTAATTAAAAACAGAATGTGGATATTAGAATTATTACGTGTATAAAGTATTGCTTACTTATTTACTTCTGGAAATTTTAGTTTTCTTGAGGTTCTTACTTATTTGGGGGTATTTTTAATAAATTTATTTCAAGATGCGGGATTTGCATACTATTAAGTTAGCTGATTACTAAGATTTGCAGATTTAAGCCTTGAATTTGAGATGAATCAAGCATACCTATCCTATTTTATATATGTGATCTATTTCCATCCCCTGTTCCACACTAATTCCAGTTTCACATCACTTGGCTATACTTGGAAGGTGTGTGGGCAGCATATACATGATAGATGACAGCCTTAAAATGTTCCCAAAAAACAAGAAAGCAAGAGTGGAGAATATATGTTATCTAACCTGCTCATAAAGATGCTCAATTTGCTGAGCTTGATGCAAAACATGTGTAGACATGAGGTGATTTAGAGCAGACATTTCCACCATCTTAGTTTCGGTTTCTTGAACAGTATCAAGAAGAGTAGTCAATTCCACCTACAGCAAAAGAAACAATGGTAAAGGGTTAGTTACGAGAATCTAAAAATCTTCAATCAAACTAATGACAGAATAAGTCCTACAGAATTTCATAAAGAAATTGATTTTTATCACCTGCAGGGCACGTGTTTCATCGTCCAAGAGTTGTTGTTGGACTCTTAGAGGCTCAGCACGTAGCTCTTCAGGTTCTCTGAGCTCCATGCCATCTGATTTAGAGGTTTCTGCAGAATCTTTTCTGGTTACACGGTTAAGTTTTCTCCGTGGCATTGCTTTGTTAATAGCATCCTGGAAGCGTACAGCTCTTAGCTGATCAAACTGTGCAGTGACTGTATGGAGTCTCTCGCTCAAAATTAGAACCTAAAAATTGGGGCCAAGTAACATTAGCATACAAAAAAGTAAATAGCCATCTCAATTCATGAATGTATTAGTATTCAGATAACATTATCAAGCAAAACTCTGAATCAACATGATCATACAACTGCTCAACCAACATACGTAGTTAATAACTGAATCAACAAGCACAAGATGTCCTCACCACCCCATGTTTGTGGGCAATCGTGTCGGCATTAGATTTTGTAGCTGCAATACCAAGCCAACCTTTCGAATGTTCCTCTTCTTGATTTATACTATTCTTAAGAATATCAATTTGTTCCTGGCATGTTTTAATAAAAGTACTAACCTGCACCAAATTAATTACAAAATAATTGTAAGTGATAAGCAAAACTCTGTACAACTTCTCAAGCATAATACGATTAAGAGATATCAATTCTTTTTGACCCAAAAACACAGAAAAGGCTAATAAAATTTATATACGCAGGTAAAGCCCAAATTGCTTGGCAGGCTTAAAATAATTTCTATCTATATGCTGTTGTGAGGTGTGAACAACAAATACTGAAAATTCAACTGTGCACTGATTTGTGAGAACCCCTTCGGAAGGAAATAAACTGAGAGAACCAATGTGATTTAATAATGATAGTGCTAGCAGTGGAAAAATTAAAATTAATACCGGCCTAAGATGGGACCATAATCGAATTGCATATATATCGTAATCTCTTCTATCTATCACTCGCTTCTTGATCACTTTCTTGCTATTGCTAATTTCTCTTTCTATTGGCTGTTTCTTCCCCTAGACAACATGTATACAGGAAAAGACTTCACAGCTAAGTAAACTAACTCATGTCTTATCATGAACAACACAGTGGTGAGAAAGCTCTAAATCATCAATGCTGCCAAGAACAAGCATAAAAATCATGCCCAAGGCGAAACACCATATTTTTGCCAACAAGTACTATTTTCCAATCATCAAATGTGACACCAGAATACTCCTAAAACTAGAACCCCAGCTTACTTCGTGTTCGATGCCATCTCTTTCCTTTTCTGTGGTGCGATGCAGATCCGTATAGTCCTTTCTATGCTTCAACAAAAACTGGTCCAGCTCTCCAATACTCTCCAGCTAAAAACAAAGACCAAGAAAAAATGTCACGTCACAAAAAAATTAGCACAACACAACAACTACAGACATGAATAAACTAATCATAGCTCACTACAAAAGAACAATTTGAAATCCGAGTCTACCGTCTTCAATGCGGCTTTGGAAAATGGAGTCCTTTGCGGAGGTTTATGAATAATGAAAGATGCCATAATGGACGCCAATTTAGCCTGCCAAACGAATTCAATCACGGTGAGATTAGGAACAATTAACACGTGTTCATAAACCCTAATCAGCCAAACCCAAACGTGGCATTTTCACAAACAAGAAACGTTAACGATTTGAATTATGAAGATAAGAAAATTATGAATTATGAAGATAACAAAACCTCGTCGTAGCCCAAAGAGTGAGCAGTGTGGCGCACGGCATCTTTGAAATCCTCGGTTCTGTCCCTCGCTTTTCCCATCTCTCAATTGCGATCGATCAATGGGAATTCAGAAGGAAGCAAAGGAACCGAGATATCGTGCGACGCGATATGATGATACGATACGATATGATAGGATACGATTCAATGAGTTTGAATTTGGAATTTGGAATTTAGAATTTGGAATTTGGAAGGCTTGAACGGCGTCGTTGTGGTTGAAAGAGTGAAATGAGATAAATGGGTCGGAAAAATGCGCTGAAGGAAGCTCTGCGAAACCTAAACAAACAAAGAGAGAAAGAAGATGAAGACTTTGATCAGATCTAAACGACTCGTTTCATTCCATAGTAGAATTCTTTCTTCTTCCTTTCTCTTTAAAATTTAATTATAATAATAATAATAATTTAACAAGGAAATCAAAAATCCAATTACACATTGATAACTATTTTAAAAGCTACATTTAAAAATAATTTTAATTACCAAAAATAAAAGTATTCAGATAAGACTGTTCTGTTGATTTTTTTTTTCTTTCTGAAGTGGCCTATTTGATTAGTTTGTTTAAACTTAAAATAATCAAAATTTTCAAAAAATATTTATTCCAGAAACAAATAGAATTTGTTTATTTAAATTAGAAGAAGAGGATTTATTTTTTAAATTTACAGATTAAAAAAACATATAACAAAGCATCTTTAATTTATTAAGAAAACAACACAGAATAACTTGCCATTGTCATTGATAATCTCAGGAAAAAATTACTTTATTAAGCATAATTTTACCCAAATACTTTTCCTAAACTCCAAACTTAACTTAATATGAGTTAATTCAATAAACTTCATACTTCTCCAACAAAAGTATCACATAAAAAAAAACTTCACCTCTTAATCTAAATAGAAATGCATTTCATTCATTAAATTCAATACTAACTAAATATATGGAACTTTACTTAAGTTCCATTTCCTAGAGGTAGCATGTCTTAATTGGTAAGTAACTTCGTAATATCTCTAAAAGCTTAATTATGTTGATAATATTCTTAAAGTGTTAATCTAAAAAAAAACCACATTATTGAGAGATAACATTTTTTAATTTTAATTCCTCTTTTCTTGTAATTTTAATGTTTTTTTTTTAAATTTAAACTAATTGATGTTGTTATATCTTTAATTAATTTTAATTAAACTAATTTATATTTACATTTTTATTTATTATTAATATTATTATTATTAGTTTATCTAAGCAAATTATTTTCTAGGAAACGAAGAAACTAAACCATCTCACTTTTTTTTTACACCAATATTATTATTTTAATTATCTTTTTACATTATTTAATTATAAATTTATCTTTTATTATATATGTATTTTTTAAAATTATCATATAATGAGCTGTATATAACTCTTTCAGTTGTCAAATTATAATTTTGGAATGGAAAACATATAGACATGATAAAATATTTAATGTTTAGGCCAAATTCCCATATTAATTAAATTAATGTCTCATTAATGAATTTCATTCAGTTACTATTTTGCAAATGTAACCTTCCCTTTTGCAATTCTTAAAAAGCTGAGTTGTTGTCAACAAAAGAAAGCCAGAAAAACAAAGAAAACCAGAAAAACAAGAAAAACCAGAAAGAGAAAAGAAGAAAGAAGGAATTTGTCTTGACTGGACCCACCAATTTGTTTTCCTTTTCCTCATTTTCTAACATTTCATGTAAAAGGAAAATAAATACAAATGTTTATTAACTTTGTTTTATACTTACTACAGTTACAAAGTAACTGAAGAAGTTTCAATCTTAAAAGAAAATCAAATTAATTAACACTCACAGTTTTTAATAAAATAATAATGATTTTTTAATTTATTTCAATATTTACATTAATAACTTTCAAAACAAATTCTAGTTATTTCTTAAACAAAGAAAATTTAATACTTAATATAAACTATGAAATGTCTTAGTGACTTGTGTTGGAAATTGATCTACTTTGATTTTTTAAAATGTTTAATTAATCTAAAATGAAACCTTAAAGTTCTAGTTAACTGTGTATAAAAAAAACTAAGTTCTACATAATTTTGTTATATGTTTCAATCATTTGAAAAGATGTGAGTTGAAGTGAAATTGTAAAAAGGTGAAGAGCATGCAAAGAGGTAGAATTCAGGAGAGAGAAACAAGTTTTTGAACATCATTGTCCAGTCAAATTCAACATCAGTTACTTTCCATAATGTCATCACTGGCTGCTGCTTTGGTTTCCTTGTTGTATCCATAAGAAACAAAATTTTCACAACTCCTAAACAATGATATAATATAGAGTCATTGGTATGTTACTTTTGGTTATCTTAGACTTTCAACTGCTTATTTATTACAACATTTGTTTCTATGTCCCCTTCACTTCCCCTCCACATTGTATAGTAAATTCTTTCTGCACAAAACTGCTGCATGAATCTGAATATCTGATTGAAGCAGTTTCTCTGTGTTTTGATTCCTTGAGTCTTTGGCCTTTGCATGCAACTCCGCTCACTCCATCAGTTTCTGACATTAAGATCAAAAGGGTATGTGAGTTCACCTTGGTATCTCTAATTCAGTATCTACCAAAGGTTTTACTTTTTTTTTTATCAGAAATGTTCATTTCTTTATCCCTTTGATGCAGGGTTTATGTTTGGTTTGAATGCTTTGATAGTTGATATAAGTAAGAGTGATTGATAGTTACTGTGAGACTTTTGGCTTCTATACTCAAAATTCTTGGTTAATCCCTTGTTTTGTATTTTCTTTACTTTTTTGCTTTTTGCTTTTTTTTGTTCTGGTTTAGAATGTCAAGTGTTACTGCTTATAGTGATTTTTCTATACTTGAATATAGGATTATCTTTGGTGAAAGACAGTTGTTGTGTAGTACCAAAAAGATGTCAGGCATTCCAAGAGCAACTCGGCATCAAGGAATGGAATGTAAGAGAGGAAAAGAGAAGGTTCCAGCCAAAGAAGTAGACGTTAGAACAATGATGAAACTTAGAATTGTGTACACTGACCCTGATGCTACAGATTACTCAAGTGAAGAAGAAGATGATAAGTTGTTGAGCAATGGCTATCAGTTTGATGGTTGCTCCAAGCGTGTTGTCAAGGAAATCTTGCTTCCATGCATGCAAAGCAAATCACAAGAAGAGAGTTCTTCAGAAGTTGCAAACAGTGAAAAGATCAAAGCAAGTTCATCAGGCTATTTTTCAAGTAGGAGAATGAGGAAATCATCAAGCATGTACAAAGGTGTTCAACGTAGGAAATGGGGGAAATATGTAGCAGAAATTAGAGACCCTATTGAAGGGGTCAGAGTGTGGCTTGGTACATTTGATACTGAACAAGAGGCTGCTATGGCTTATGAGAGGAAGAAGAATGAGTTTGAAAACTATTTGTTGACTTCTAGCAAAAGGGATTTTGAGAGTTCCAATGAAGTGTTGTTTCATGCATCTCCATCATCAGTGCTTGATGTCAGCACTACAAAAGCTCCACCAGATGTTAATGACCTGAATGATTCAGTCAAAGAAAAGGTGAATGTGGAAAAAGTTGGTGAAGGAGGAGGCATTGATACAGAACCAGTTAATAGTGAAGATAATTCAACCCAACATTTGTTAGAGGAGTTTGTGCCATCATTATTTGGTCATGAAGATTTCTATTTGGATGAAGCAGAGAAAGGGGGAATGTTGCTTGGTAATGACTTTTATAATTTCTCAGACAATGACATCAAAGGTGGTTTTATGTGGAATGTGGAACATGGGGAAGCCACTGTCCTTCCCCCTGTGGACAGTGCTTTTGATGAGTTAGCTTGGATTGATGAAACTCTAAATTTGGAAAACTCATAAAAAAAAATTTAATCACTTGTTTGGAAGAGTTTTTACATTAGTTTTTCTGAAAAATATCTTCTTAAGTCAAAATTATTATAAAAGAATTTCTATATTAAGTTAATTTTAGTTTAAGAAAAAACTATATTTTTTTACTTTTCTTTTATAGAAGAAGTTTCAGAATATAGGTTAGTGGCTGCACAGTTATTAGAGTATATAGGCTAACAAAATGAGTTTTAGCATATTGCATTTTAATTGTTGAGACTTGAGGTTTTATTTCCATTGTCAAGAACTCTGCAGATTGGAGATTCCATTTGTAGATTTTCAGTTTTGTTAAGAAACTAAATCTGTTTCATATTTTCTTCAATGTCCTCACGTTTTGGTCATTTTCCTTCTTTCTTATTATATCCACTTTGAAAAGACATTGCTCCCAACTGTGTACTTTATTTGGTTTTGGCTACTGTTATTGCATGGAAAATCAAAACAAAAAGAAAATGCCAAAGTAAAGTTAAAAGCAAAAGCATTACATTTACAAAGAATAAATGTTCCCCTAATGAAATTTTTTAGCGACTATTTTCCCCCAAGATGTAAGCACCAAAAACTAATTAAGCATGGATCATTTGAAAATATCCTTGTTTATTCATAAGCTTTTCTTAAAGGAGAAAATAAATACTCTAACTTCTAAAATATTAGAAAAAAGTCATATCATATCAAGTATCTGCTTGGTTTTCGCTAAAATTGCCTACTGGATAAAAAATTCCTTTCATATTTTCTTCAAGTTTAAGTGTAATAAACTCAACGGATAAACAAAAAAACAACATAAAATTGTGTTAACAAAGAAGAAAGACAACAACCATGATGTGACTAAACTTTGAAGTACAATGGGTAATTATTTGAAGAATTGGAGGGGAAAGAGGGACGTAAAAGGCAATGTCTCATGAATTGATAAATATTTCACTATTATATTTGGAGAATTGGAGTTTCAATTTTGAAGAATATCATAATATTTAATATATACACCAACAGCTCTCTGAACATCGTAATAGAATGCTCCCTTTACAGCAAGTTCTAGATGAATTTTAGAGCACTTTCAAGTTCCACGCAACATCAAAGTTGGAGGAGTTTTGCAGAACAATTGCAAGACGATGTTTGTCAAGTGCAATTCACAGCTAGATCTCATCATGCTCCTTCACAGCAAAAGGAATCAGAAGGGTAAGAAATCTTGAAAGGGAAAGAGGTGCACATAATGGTACGATTCAATGAGAATTACCAGGGTGACAATGCTTTGACTCTCAATCTCCATATTGGTTGATCAGCTTAAGGTTCAGACCTCATACATTGTTGTTGTTTGCTAAAAGCCAACTCACATACAACAGCTAGGTGATCACTTCCCCATTTCTACAAGGCATAAGAATCATAAAGATATTGATAATCCAAATCCAAAGTGGAAAAGATACATAAGCGCATTACCAAATATGGGGTAGATTACCTCACTAGGGAGTCCTCCAGATCTTCTAAGAATATCAATTGGCAAGGTTTCAAGAACTCTAAGTGGAACAAGATCATCAGAATGCCTGATTACCAGACATCGGTCACAACAACAAACAAACAATCTGGAAATGCATATAATTTTTTGCGTTTGTTAAACAATATAATTACCAGATATAATCAACAGTTCCCATGAACTTGGAGTGGTATGATGTTGCCAAGGGCTCCCCAATATCATCTCTTGTTTTATGGTCACCCTGCAGCCATAACTACATGAGATTTATGAAGATTAAGTGGGAAATATCACAACTGTTTGAATATCCAATGAAAATATTTATAGTTTCCCATATTAAGTCTTTATATCACAATGAAGTTGCCAAAATAGCCGATTGTAACAATTTTATCTGGCAGATTAAAACAGCATACAGGAACACCACTATAGGCACTACGGAGTTTGAGCTGGTGCTGAAGATGAGTGATTCCTTTCGCCCCTGTTGCAAGTCTTAGTTCTTCCACACTCCATCTATATAACAATTTCCTTGAGAGAGTCATCGAAATGCTGCACCAGATACCCAAATTATTACAGAATACCTAATACCTCAAGTTTGACAAAAATAATGATGATAACCCTTCCCTCTAAAATAGGACAAATAATAACAATACTTGAAACAGAGGCAAGAAACTGGTTGAGTGAACATCTTGGTTTAGAGGATAGTTCTCAGCTCTATCAATTATATAGAAATATAGTACAAAGGGAATCTCGTAATTAGGGAAAGAAGATTACAAAATCAAGTAGATGTTCTATAGCCTAATTAGGTACAGCAAATAAAAGGATATAATTACAACATAATTTACAGCATAAACAAGGAAATAATCAACAACAATAAAGGCAATAATATTATTATATCATTAAGAGCAACAAAAGACCACATTATCCGAATCAACAAATAATCTACAGTCTTGATATATAAATGATCCTTAATCTGTTCCAGAATTGATAATTGCGTTGTTCTTTTTCTATAACAGATAGTAACCAAGACTAAGACGAAAGACATAAAAAGTACCTGGCATCATCAGGAATCTGTGATCTGAAGATTCTGTTGGACTGGATTTCAAGCTGTCCTGACATATTTCGGCGATCATGTAATTGGATGTCTAGCTGCAATACATGAAGCAATTACTAATAAACACTGAAAACTCATTGATGGCCACCTCTCCTCAAAGAATAAGTCACACCTCTAACTGAATTTGGATTTTTCACTTAATAGAATGGAATGGGAATGAACTGAACAGGGAGGGGAATTAATGACACAAAGCTAGCTTTCCATCTGTTCACAAGATTAATGAGGGAAATTCCAAACAATTTCCAAGGGAACAAAAATTGAATTTTTGAAAGAAACAAAGGGCGAATAGATCCTCTTGAATTCCTTTACCATCCTATCTATTTTCAAACTCCCAAACAATGGCATATATGCCCCATTTCTTCATACCCTTTCTGTTCCTCCATTGTCTGTAATCCACAGATAAATTATTTACTGAAGGTTTGAGACACTACATATAGTCAAATTTCTCAGATACCGCTCACAAATAAGCTAAAAGGCAAGAGAGAATATACCATGACAAGGAGATGCCAAACTCACCTTTGACGAAGACAGAAACTTATATATGGCACTCTGACATCATGAGATGAAACAAAACAAAAGACAATGAAATAACAGCATATTAGATAACTAATCTGAAACAGATAAACTACTAAGTATAAAGCAATATCATACCTGTGGAACACTATTTAAATCCCCAGCAATAATAACAGGGATGTTGCCCCATTTTTGTGACAACTTGTAAGCTTTATCAAGTAAAATTCTGACCTGTCCATTGTCATGGAGCAAGTTTCCAAAATAATAAAAAGAAGATTAGACAACTTAATTAACTATAGACAATTAAATGCATTTATTTAAGGTAAAATAATTTGCACCAACCCTGGCCCAAAAAATATAATATTAAAAAGTTTAAAAAATGAAGCACATGCACAAACACAAATGACTATACATGCAAAATATGTATAATGCTACTCATCTAGTGAAGTACCTGCCCCAGTTTAATGTCACCACGATTTGGGTTGAACAGCACATGTATGTTTCCTACAACAAATCTTCTTTTTCCTGTGGATGGTTCCCTATAGATGACAATCAAGTTGCTATGTGGATAAACTTGAAAAACCATTGTTCGTGAAATAGACATCATGTGTGTAAGAGAGAACATATGTGAATAAATGAATATACACATTAATATTTTCAATTTTAAACTTTGCTGCTAAAAATTAGCTATGCAATAAAATTTTAAGAAGACAAGGAAATAATAGGAACAAGTCACTGGTTGGTAAGCAATAATGTAGTATACAAAAGTAAATAGTAGTCATTCAAGGATAATGAAATACAAGCACACCCAAGTGTTATGCAAAAACCATGTCAAAGACTGCAAATGATTGTGTTCATATTACCCATTTTAGACATGTAAAACTTACATTGGGGTTAGGTTACATGCGTCAGATTCTTTTTTATCATGGTTTGCCTGTAAATAGATAATAAAATAGAGTAATAAGATATAAAAACATTTGGTTTCATTGCAGCGAGAACACATGTATGCATAACATTCAGGAGGAAGTACAACAGAATATAAGATGGGGGGATTTAAAAATTTGTATCACAGATCATAAATCCTTCTAATGAAAGAGACAACAGAGCAAATATAAAACTCGGGATGGAAAAACTTAGAAAAATAAAACCAAACCCAAAATACCTCCAAAATACACAGCTGGGCAACATTGTTACGCATGCCAAATCTTTGGAATTCTATATCTTCTTGATGCAAAAGATTGAATCTGCATTCACATTACAAAATATAATTTAATTAGACCAAATTAAGGATTTGATATTTTCTCAATTGATATGTTCTATATTAGCACATTTTTGAACTGTTGGTTTTCTGTTGCGTCAAGAAACACTTAGGTAGCTCATTTACTTATTGTCAAAGGACAACAATGTAAGATATTAAATTAATTGATTAATATAGGATACAGAAACTCAATTACTGAAATGATTTATGGGTTAGGGAAACCTACAACTTGTCTTTCCAAAATACAGCACATCCATCTTGTGCTTCCCCAGTGCGAGCCTGTGACAAATGAAAATAATGATCCACATAGGTACTTGATTAAATATTAGGAGTTTCAAAACTAGCATGATAACAGTTTAAATATGTATATAATATACCTTGTAAATACCTTTAAAGCCACTGTTCTGGAAAAGATTGTCCAGATCATTAAAATGATCAACCTCCTAAAGACACAAGATTTATGAGAAAGCAATTCTTGACAATACAATTCTACAATGCATGAAGTTAGCTTACAATTTCAAGCAGAGAATAAATACTAAATCAGGTACAACTAATATGTTTGATTGTGCCAACGGGAATTAACATCAGAGTAACTTGTGTCTCCCGAATTTATGTGTTGTCAGAATGAATACGTAATCAAGAGCTGTAGGTAAGTAAAAACCCATGTCAGTTAAATCAGTTTCTTTGGGTCTCCTTGGGTTAATGTCCAAATTTGTCCCTGAAAGTGTGGTGTCCTGTCATTTTAATCTTTGAAAGCAGCATAATTATTAAAATTCCTGAATGTGAAAAAAGTTACTCAATTTTGTGCTTCTGTTAAAGTTAACGTCTATGCCTACGTGACACATTGTCTGCCTTTATGGCAATTGAAGTTGTACACATGGATGACATGTGGCAGTCCAAAGAAAATTTTTCTTTTTTTACTTCCTCAAGAATTATGATGTCACATGTCTTTTTCAATTTAATTCTTGAATTTAAACACTTACTGTCATCCTGATCCTTGAAAGTATTTTCAATTTTTTAATTAAGTCTTACATTACATATAAATTATTAGCAAAGACATCACTCTCATCCCCCATTTCCGTTTCTTATTTCTCATATTTTTTACACTATTTTTGGTCCATCTTGACTTTCATCTCTTCCACTTCTATATCAAGTTCCATTTAAAATTTAATACTTACAACCTCAAGGTGTGTTGATTCCTAGTCTCAAAGCTCATTATTGATCTTGAGCTACTTTTTTACATTGCCACTGTTTTGATTCCTTTGAACAAATAAATATATGAAGGTGAATGACATGATATTATTTGTTGTACTTATGAAATGTCTATATTTTGTTCAACTAAAGTTAAAATTCAAAAATCTTAAAGTTGTATGTTGCATATGTAACTAAAAAATTTGCATGATATGTATTTGTTCATACAACTAACTATTAAACTAATCTATGAATGATTACATATAGTAGTAGTTATTAATTAAATCCAAGATGCTACTGACAAGATTCTATAAGGTTTCAAAGCAAATCTTCTATCTAAATCAAGTTATTAATTATATATTATTAATGAGTATAAAAATTTTATAACTTATTTTTAAGCTCGCATTCGATCTAGTGAGTATTTAAATTTTAAATGCTGAACTTTATATAAAGATGAATAATAAAAAAGTCAAGGTAAACCATAAAATATGTGAAAGGATGGTAAAAATATGAGAAATATGTTGGTGGTGTCTTGGTTAATAATTTATGTTATGTGCAAGGTAGGATTTAATTGAAGTTTCGAAAGCACTTTCAGGATCAAAATGACAAGAATCCTAATGATAAAAAATCCTAATAACTTTTTTGTAGCTTTCAGAGATTAATAGAGAAGCATAATGATAAAAAAATGGTCATAAGTTGTAGCCAGTATTAAATGTATAACAGCCGGAAGGACTACCTGGAAACACAGTATGCTGGCGTTATAGTTATTAATCTCTTCAAGTATGAGCCTTTTCCTCCTGTCCCACCTCAACAACCTATGTGGAATATTAGAATACAAATCCAGATGATTTGATGCATTTTCAACACCAAGTATATTGTATGAAACAACCACAATCTTATCTGCAAGGAAGGAACAATTAAGAATAGTAAATATGAGATAAACACCATTTAATCTGAACTCTAAATGACACAATTAACTGGGGCACCCATATGTAAAGTATTAGCTATCTTCATCATGGACTGTTAGTTATTGGGGGGTGGGGTTACCCATAAGCAAGCAAATCCCATCAGTACATTCACACCTTTATTTTTTAAAATTTATTTTGTTGCCCTTTCCTTAGACAGCTGAAATTTTGGGAGAAGGCACCAACCGAAATGTATATGAATATGTAGATTGTAGAATGACATCTGCTAATTAAATTCTCCATTTTTTATATTTGGTGACAATCTCAACCACAGAAACGTAATACTAAAATGCTAACCTTTTCCTAAAAGGAAAAATAACCATCAGAAGTCACTTTTCTACACAATAGAATTCAAACTAATTATTACTTCCCTAGAAGCAGATAACCTAGTAATTCTGAGTTCTGACCCTTGCAATTAGAACAATCTTTTGAAGAGAAAACCCATCTCCTGGAACACACTCCGCACCCAAAAAAGGGACATTCCAGCTGAGGTGTTTTCTGCTTTGACGAATAACAAGTGCTTAAATTTTCTGGAGGAGGGCTTCCGCAATCGTGGCCTGCCATACCACCAGCCAGAATAGACGGCAAAAGCACATGAAATCAACTACGTCTAGAATTTTGTATTCACTCAAGAAGATTCCTTATTGGGGACACACAGTAGGGTGCCATTGATATTTACATCTCCTTTCCATATAATCATGAATGCAGCATTCATAGAAACCATCCACGCAGAAGCAACAAACAAATAACAAACCGTTTAGGCGTTTACCAATTGCCGCACTCACACAAATTAATTAATTAATTAATTAATTAAATGCCTCTTCATTTGACCTAAAAGCCCTCCATCAAATCAATACATTCATCAATTTTCAAAAGTAATATTGAGCGCCATCAATTGGAAGCTATCCTATCAACTGTATATGCCCTTTTCAATATTCCAAAAGACTTCGAATCCTCTCTCTGTTCTTATCCCCTCAAATTCACACACAGTATTAGAGAAACGGAACACAATTTGAAGTGAATGCAGATTCAAAGTGAAACGGAACACAATTTGAAGTGAATGCAGATTCAAAGTGAAACAGAATTCGAATGAATGATTGTTCTGACCCGTGCAATTGGAAGAGTCTTTGGAAGAGACAACCCATCTCCTACTCCGACATTCAAACTGAGAACGCCGTCGTCGTTTTGACGGAGAATTTTCCGGCGAATGCCTCCCACGCTTGCGCCGAACCATGTTTGCGCCGGTTGCAGTGTTCATGACCTGTGTTGAACAGTTTCTCTTATGCTAAATTATCGTTTATCCTTTAACTTTAAGATTAAATTTGATTCCTTATATTTAAAAAACAAATGCAATTTAATCTTTTGTTGATTTTAAAATGAATTTAAATGTTTTATTTTATGTTTAAAATTAATTCCAACACTAAATTTAATAATTGACTTTTAAAATAGTAATAATTAACATTTTTTATAAATATTTTTACCATAATATTACTATTTCATTAACAGAGAAAGTTATTATATAATTTGTATCAACATGGATGATTAAAATAATAAATTATCTTTTCTTTATTTATTTACATGAATATTAATTTTGCTTTTAGATAGAAAGAGTATATATTAAGAGTGTAAAACTGTTTGTTTTTTCAACTAATTATAAATTATTATTTTACATTATAAGTTTATATCTTTCATAAACTATTTCATTAAATCAATATTTTTGCAACGAATAATAATTTCAGAAATTTTAGAGGAATATAAATGGATTTATAATTGTGTTCAAAATTTCTTCTTAAAAATATTTATTCTTCGTAATCAATTTATTTAAATATATAATTTATATACAAATAAGATCCACCATTTATCTTCTTTCCATAATATTGATATTTTCTATGTTCACATATTCAGATTGAATAAATTAATTCTCAAACAATTTTTTTTTACTTTTGCATTAATTGTTATGCGACTTCTTCATTTACTTTTTTATTTCAACTTAGCTAACTTTTATTCTAATTATTCATATAGAAATATTATTTTGATTTTGTGATAAAATAAATAGAAAATTTCATTAAACTGAAAACTAAATAAATGATTATTATCTACATATTTATAGCATATTTAGATTATATAGAAGTAAAGATTCATCTAAACGCGAACTTTAATTAGGTCTATAAATCCAACTATAAAAGTTCAAGAAAAAATAAATTTGTATGAGTATTTTTACAAAAAAATTAGTATATTTATCTCAACTTTTAAAAATAGTAAAAAAGAGTAGAGAATTATAAATTTAGAAAATCATATGTACATTTTAAAGTTTTGGAAAATGTAGAACTTAATGCAACTAGAATTAGTAAAAAGTAATATCTAGATAAAAAGTTATTGCCAAAAGAATAAGCAAATGTTAGATTTGTTGAAAATACACAATTAAAATAAATATTTACATTGAATCAAATTTATTTATGTTAAGAGGAAATGAGTTCAAAATTAAAAATAAAGTATATAAAAAGTGTTTTTCAATATACAATAATTGTTGCACAAAATGTTATCATGTATCACTAAAACTTATGCATGCAAAAAGCAAAAAGAAACAAATCCAAAGATTCAAATTATTGATTTTTTTTTATTTGTTCCATTGCTCTATTTATTTATTGTTATCAACACAATGTGTTATATAATCTTAAACTCTAAACCTTAAACCATAAAACAAATGAAATATTATTCCAAAACAATAGAGAAATAAAGAAAGGAAATAAAGAAGTGAAGAAACAAGAATAAAAAAAGAAAAATTAAAATTATAAAACCTGAAAGTATTACATTAGTCCAACAACAAAACTTTCATCCTAAGAAGTCTTTTATAAAGAAAAAAGATAAACTTCACATATCTTTATTTCCATCTCCCAATCAGAGACACCATATCTGATAAAATCTTAACCATGTTATGTTTGAACAACAGAACTATTTATGAATATACAATGTTGTCACCATCTCTAATAAAATATTAATCATGTTAATATTTGAACAACACAACTATTTATGAATATACAATGTTCAATCACATGTTTTCAAAATAGTTATCTTTGATTTGAACTATTGATGGAGATCAAGATCAAGCAGAAATGGAAGCCAATAATCAAGGACAAGAAGTGGTAGAGGCTCAAGTGGTAGACGCTCAAGGAGTCATTAGCCCACCTCATAGGCTTACAAGGAGCAAGTTCAAGGCATTAGGAAATAGTGGAAGGTTGTTTTCTCTTTTTATAATATCTTTTGTTTTAGAAGGTGCTTAGAGGGAAACATTAGACACCTCTTTTGTAAAAGCATCTCTAGGCCTTAGTTTAGGAAATTATAGAAGCTTGGAGGTGTGAGCTTAGTAGGGAGCGTGAGCTTGGGGAGTGAGCTTAGTAGGGGGCGTGAGTGTAGGAGTAGTTTAGGTAGCTTCTAGAATAAGCTTTGTATATGACCGGCCCTTGCTCCTATAAAAGGAGGGCTTAGGTCCTTCACAATTCAGATTGGAAATTGGCTATAGAGAAACTCTACTCAAATTGAGAGAGAATTGTGTGAGAACTTTGTCTTCTCCTCTACCTTGTCTTATCTTGAGTGTCTTGGTTCTCTCAAGTGGCGACATTTGCTCACTTATCTTGGAGCCTTCACACTTCAAGTGGCGTGACCATCAACCAAGCTCTCCATTCTCATAAGTTCCTCTCTTCTTCATCTTTCATTTCATTTTCCATGCTTTACGAACTACTAAACATGTCTTAGCTTCATTCTATTTGGTGCTTTGTTTCCTTTTCACTTTATGTTCGGTTCATCTCTTTTCTAGTTTGATTTGTTCGGTTCAATTCAGTTTTTGAAGCTTTCTATTCGGTTCATTTACATTTGTGCACCTTTTAATCGGTTCAATTGGCAAGAAATGGATCTTCCATGTGTGTTTGGTGTTTGGTGCAAGTTTTGGTGAGTTCTTGAAACATAGAACATTGATCCAATTCTATTAAAAGTGCCTATTCATTCTTCAACTCAAGTTGATTCCATAAAATGTCAAAGAATCATCTATATCTAGCTAGTGGAATCATATCAACTATTGAAGATGCAAGTCACCTCCCTTGAATATAAATACATTCTTACATTAATAAAAGTGTAACCCAGGTATATCAAGCTATGGTATATAAAATTAAACATCAAGTAAGTGTACACTTTGACAAATATAAGAGAAAACCTATAAATAAATTTAAGATCTATTATTTTATTTAAAATTATGTTTAGATAATGAGAATTTATAGACAAAAGGTTTTAAATATTAATACATCAGATCCTTTATTTGACCGGTAAGTACCTAATAAATAGCTTTAGAGTAAAAGTGACATAATTAAAATGACACCTCAATATTTTATTATTAAACTGAAAATATGTATATAAATAGAAAAATCAATTATTTACATTTCATTTTAAAATAATCTCTATCTCTTTAGAAAACTTTTCTCTTTTCTCCTCTCCCTTCTCTCTAAATTTTCGACCCTCTCCTTCATAAAATTGTCGGAGGCTACCACTAGACTCCTGGTATAGTGAATAGAGTAATATTGCCCTATTAGAATTTTGGTTAGAGTAAATTCATTTTTACTCTTTTTCCCTTTAAGTTAGTTTTGAGTTTTATAGTTTGCATGGGTAGACGTGTTTGCATGTGGTAGCTATAGCTTCATGATTAGTCTATATTGGTTTAGAGTCTTAGTGATATGTTTGGATGATTAACAAAAAGTATGTGGTGCATGTTACATTATCCTTATTTTTCTATAGGAGTTAGAACTCTTTGTTAGCATGCCTATTTCTACTCAGGTAGGGAAAACTAATTTTACTTTTCAATAGAATCTTAGATTCACGATTGTATTCATTAAATTGGAAGAAGTGTGATGATTCATGTGTTGTTATGTAAATTAAGAGATATAAGAATATTCTTAAATGAATATCGATTATAAAGTTGTATTGAAAGTTTAAAACATCACAACTTATGCATTATCTGTGTTTTTCTTTTTAACCTGTACTCATCATGTTTTATATAAGAGTAAAATCTATAAGTAATGAATTTCAACATTAAAAAATAGGAGAAAATTAGATGTATGTACTATATATTAAATAATATGATATATTAAATAATATGATGTGAATATTTAGAGTAATCACAATAAAAATGTTACATTACCTTGTAAAATTAAACTAAATATTTACTTTAATATTAAAATATTTTTTCATAAGATATTTAAATCCTAATCATACTAACCAACCAATTTCCTTACATTAGAAATCACATTTTTTTTTAAATACATAGCAACGAAGTTACAATCATATCATCACATGTATTCACTCCACGTGTCACCTAATCCAAACGATTTTCATGGTTGTCTTCATGCATCAACTAGTTAGGCTTAAAAAAATAAAACATCTTTCACTTTTGGATTTTTTTATATACGTATTCCTTAATTTTAAATTTAAGTAAATAACTTAAAATTTTCACAAGATATTATTAGCTACTTTGTACTCTATGAAATTGACAAACAAAATATCATCAACAAAATACCAGTAAGATAAGTTAAGTATTAAAATATACAAAATATACCCCTTTTTTTTTAAATTAAAGAGGAATCATGATTAAAAAAATGTTATTGATGAAATTACAAACAAAAATTGTTTGACAAACGGCTTCAATATCTGTTGCCATAATCTTCAAAACTCGTAGAACTATAATTAATTGCTGTTCATAATTTAAAATCTTAATAACTTTTTAATGCATAACATATTTCTTTATATATTATTTTAGTCAGATAAAGATATTATAAGTAATAGATAGTTTCTTTCTGATATTTAACATATAAGATTTGAATTCGAAAATGCTAATTAAGTTGTAATGTTTCTGGATAAACCTATCCGTGCCTTCGATAGTAAAAGACCATTAATTATGTTTAAAATTAATTGAAAATTTTAACTTTTGGTCTTTTTTTAAATAAATAAGCACTAAAATTCATTTACTTAAATTGTTCAAAACAGCATATTAAAATTCCAATTTTAAAATTTAATTTGGTCTTCAAATAGCTTTATTTCCCTAATAAATAATAAACATATGTTTATTAGTGTGCCCACCGTCTGAGATAAAAAAAATATATTAGTTCAACAAATACATTTAAATTAAAACCTTAAGTTCATACTATATTATATTTTAAAAAATTTGTTAAGGGTTATATTATTACATCCTTATCCACTTGGATTACTCATGAAATTATTAATTTTTTGAAATCCCAAATCGATTAGTATAAGAACATTTCATAATGTATAACTGACTGCAAATTCATCTTATAAATCGATTTTATAAGATTGAATTATGTTTCAAATTTACGTCGCTCGTATAATTCTCAATTTTTAATTTGATTTGGCAAAGTCTAGCTGCCTATTCGATAAATGGGGGAGTCATCTGTATAAGGAGAAAAAAAAATCGCCGGCTGATTTTGAACCTATCTTAATAATAGTTTGTTGAATTTATCAAATCAGCATTTCATAGTATATAAGTGAGTGTAAACTTAACCTTATAAATAAATTTTATAAGTTGAGTTAGACTTCAAATTATTTTTAAAAAAAATAATATAACAAAAAATCATATATAAGATATTTATAAATTTATTGATAATGGCAAGTTATACTCAAATTCAAATTTATTACAATAAATAAATAACAAACAAACATTTTCAAGAATTGCATCACAGTGATAGCTATGGAACAGCATAGGATTTATCAGCTACAAGTTTTGGCATGCATACTCTGAGATTCTGTTATAAAGAAAAAATATCTGATATAGATGTTAAACATTCATATCTGATTACACACAAACAAGTGTCATAAGTTAGGTTACTGCTATGGTTCCATCAAACTTGAAGATTTTATAACATCATCATCAATCTGATATGAACATTGTACTAAGATCTCTCTACACTGCTCCGAGTTACTGCATAGAAGCTAGCAGGCAAAGAATTTGTTCCCTCTGTGCCTGTCCATGTCCCCTTTAATTTTTCCTCTACTGTTTGCAATTTAAGCCAGAGGATAAGATCGAGGGAGCACCCATGATGGAGAATTTATTGAAAGGAAAGTTGTAGAAGGGTGCCAAGGAAGACACTCGTCACTGTTCATAACATTGCAGAACCAACACAGTCTCAAAAAGCAACCTTTTTGGCTGCATCTATGTGTGTCCATGGTGCAATTTGTGGTTTTTCATTATTAATAGAGAATATATGGGCCCATATAAAATGCAGGAAAATTTATGGTAACCTATTCTTTGGACTCATTCCTAGAATGTCAGCACTTGGAGCAAATTTGTTACAGTATCACTGTCTGATTAATTGCTCCTATGTTATCTCTAAGTTTTCATATCACAATTCTCTATCATCCATGAAATTTGAGCTAACAAGCTAAAAAGATGATTAAACACAACCATTTCACTGTCTTGGTGGGGTTATCTACACCAATCAAATAAATCATCACCATTTTCCAAACCGTCAAATCAGCAACTCATGTGATTGGCCAATAATGGTTTGGTTGGTGGACTTTACTCATTTGAATACGTGAATAAGAAGTAAATATTGCTTGAAATTTTCAACACATATCTTCACGACGAAAAAACGCACGCGGAAGCAATACACATCATCACAAATTAACTGCAGAAAATAAACAACATATGATTTAACATGGTTCGGTCGCTAATTGCAACCTACATCCATACGGGCAACTATTAGGTTTTCATTATATCCTGTTGCACACTAATTACAAGTACAATTATCTCTTTAAATAGAAATAAATAGAGATAATAAAGTGATACAATGATTAAGCCCACTCACTAAAACAAGGTGTCTACTCAGTCCAACTCAATTGGTCATGGATTCATACCCAACAGTTAAGACTATCAACTTTTATGTCTAACTGTATATTTAGGGTGGTTTGATAAGTCTAAGAAACTCTCATCAAGATGAATTTTAAAATAATTCTGATATCATATTATCATATTAAGAAGTTGACTTTAAATCTAACTTAACACTTTGTATCCATTTATATACTATGAAATGCTGTAATTGATGTGACATCTCCAATTGTAAGATAAAAAAGAGAAAACAAGGTGAAATATCCACTTACTAAATTTAACCAAGTTTGGATAGATTCAAGTGGAAGAAAACACAAGGCATTGAATTTTGTGGTTAAAAATTCCCTGAAGCAAAAGCAGCAACTGTGAAGCTTAACTGTAGAAAATTAGTCAACCTGAACCATATGTTATTCAAACGTAGGGCAGCATGTATTGGTGGAAAATGCAGAATGGCAAAGGAGAATGGTTGAGAAGTTGAAGACAAAGCATTAGGGAAGTGACAGCAACGTGAAGTGAGGACCGCAAAAGGGAATTATTGAATTACAGTTGCAACACAACAAAAAAGGTCTTATTCCACCATACACCAACAACACTCACACTAGTAGACACTCACAAATAAACTGCATTGGATCCAATAGATATCCCTTAAAAGGAAAGGTAACGAATAAGAATTCAGAGAATAAGATGAACATCAAATTCCAACCAATCAGCTTTGTGATCAGACCAAATCGTGGGTCCTAAAACCTTCACCCACTGTCATGTAGCAAATCATCAAACGTACATAAAACAATGGTTGTTTTAGGAGAAAAAATTGAAAAATAATAAAATATTTTTTTCATAGTTAACTTAGGTGCAAATTAAAGGTACAAGTTAGCTTTATAAACAACAATAATAATAAAATTTAGATCAATAATAATGAATAAATAAATATGTATTATTTCATGAGTATCTAATCTTTATCCAACAAACCAAAACAACCGGTTAATATATAACCGACCAAACTACGTACTCTAAATTTTAAGTAGCTCCAAGTTTAAAAACACACAATCTAATCTGAAACTAAAACGAGTATAAACACACCAAAGGTTCTAATGACTTTATTACTAAGAAATCAAATCTCACTGATAATAAAAAAGAAACGTGATTAAATTTTTTTTTTAAGTTTTTAGTTAGAGATAAACACGTAATCATAATTACTGCATAAACTGAGAAAGGAACCAAGTAAGAACAAACTATAAGACCCCACTGTGCTTCTTTCTCTTCACATTCTCAAATCTCATCATAACCAATAATTGAATCTGAACAATTTGGGGGCTCTCTAGATCTATACACTAACACTCTCTCAACTTGTAATGAATCCTTGTTGGTAGCAGTTAACCTTTCACTGCACTTTTCTCTTTGCAGCCAAAAGCCAGTTCCTAACTATGAACAACGAAATGAAAGAAGCAAGTGCATTAGGAGCTAGAACTGCACGAGCCTGCGAGAGCTGTCTAAAAGTAAGAGCTAGGTGGTATTGTGCAGCTGATGATGCTTTCCTCTGCCATGGCTGTGACAACATGGTTCACTCAGCTAACCAATTAGCAAGCAGGCACCAAAGGGTCAAGCTTCAAACTGCATCCTCTAAGCTCAACTACTCTGACACCCTTAATCATAACAAAAAGGTAGCATGGCACAGTGGATTCACACGCAAGGCAAGAACACCACGCCACAGCACCAAGCTACAAGAGCAACAAAAGAAAATACATGAAGAAGGAGAAGAAGAAGAACAACAACAACAAGTGTTTTTCAATAACACCATTAGTCTTCCCCTTGTGCCAGAGCTTGGAAGTGAAGAAGCACTGTATAATGATGAGAGTGAGGAGCAGCTATTGTGCCGGGTGCCCGTGTTTGATGCTGAGCTTTGTAGTGTATACAATGAAGTGAAGGAAGAGGCTTTGGCTGATGAAGAAGTCTTTGACTTGGAAAATTTTTCTTGCGAGTTTCTGCCATCTGATATGGATCTTGCTGAGTTTGCTGCTGATGTGGAAAGCTTGCTTGGAAATGGAGCTGATGAGGATTCATCTGAGCATGTGAAAGGATCAGAAATTGTGCTTGATTGCAAAGAAGAAGATGATGAAATGGATGCATGTGTTGATGGAGTTGGAGAAAAAGATGCAATGGTGAAGGTCAAAGATGAAGAAGAACTTGATGCTGACACATCTTGCCATTTGGATTCGATTATTCTTGACATGAATTGGAATGATATTGTTGAGTCAGAATCACTTGCTCAGGAACAGGATAAGAAGGAGATGTTTTTGAGGCTAAACTATGAAGATGTTATTGCTTCTTGGGCCAGTCAAGGTTGTCCATGGACAACAGGAACCCCACCTAACTTCAACTCTGATGATTTCTTGCCAGATTTCTTGGTAACTTCTTCTCTCAACCTTCTTCTTTGCTTATGTGACAATGTTAACGTAGTGTCTTTTTTGTTCAACTTATTTTATGATGATAACTTTTCAGCTTTTGAGAGGACTTAACAAAAGTTCTATAATGTCCTAGTTGGTCTCATATCTAACTACATGATGAGAAGGATTGTGTTATTATGCCTTCAAAAATCAATACAAAATTCGTCGATATACCTAAACTAGAGAGGTTTTTATTAAGAAGTTGGACTTTAAGTCCAATTCAACCTCATAAAATCAGTTTATGAGATATAGAGATCTGCATCCACTTATGTTATGAAATACTCTAATCTCAAGTTGATCTGAGATCTCCAACAAGTCTTATGTCTTCGGTAACCGATGTAAAATTCGTGGATATACCTAACTTGCAAAATTGTAGGTAACCAATGATAGCTCGCGAGACTTCAATTGGTAACTTCTTCTCTCAACCCTCTTTGCTCATGCAGTGATGTCAATTGTGTTAATTAGCTCTTAATTTGTTCTATAGTTCATCTACCTATAATACACTAGTGTTCATTATGGCTAAATAAGATAATTGTGTTATACTTTCGAGCAAAATCTGTCGATATACCTACTGTAAATTATTCATAAAGGGTTTCTGTTATAATTTTGGTAACCATGTTAAATTTTTCTACAAACTTACGTAAAATTTGTAGGTAACCAATGCTCTCAGACTTATTGGTAACTTGCTGCTTTTCTGCAACAATGTCAATTGTGTTTGTGTTTGGTTTAACGTGACAACAATTTTTCCAGTTTTCTGAGAGAACTTTAAAAAAGTTCTACCTATAAATATCACAGTTGATCTCATATGTTTGGCTATAGAAAGAAGATTGTGCTATATCTTCTTCTTCAATAATTAGTCACTGAAAAATTCGCCGATATACCTTACATGTAAATTTATATAGGTAAGGTAATGAATGATTTTTGGCTAGACTTCTGGGTAAGTGGTTCTCTCAACCATTACTATTCACTATTAAACAATTATTAAATATAAACTAATTTTAAATACTAAAAATAATTAGTTGTTATATTGAATAGATTAAATATTATTTTAGATACTAAAAAAATTATTAGTTTCTATTACTGACAAATAGTTTTTAAATTGATATTTCATTTGTTATTACTAATGTTTCAATTACCAACTATTTAGATTCTAAATTTGGTAGTAAAAATCTTTTTAACTAATTAGATACTAATTTAAAAACTACTTATCATATAAACTAATTTAGAAACCAATAATTTTTTAGTCTTTAAAATGATCTCTAATTTAGTCAATTTAACAACTAATTATTTTTTGTCTCTAAAATTAGTTTCTATTTAATGATTTTCTTGTAGTGATTGTTTGCTTATGTAACAATGTCAATTGGTTTTTTTTTATAAAAGTTGGTTTTTTTTTATAAAAGCTTTAATGTTAGGTATCATTATACAACTTGAATGTCAAATATCTGTTTATGATAATAACTTTTCAATGAGTATTCGGAGATAACTTTAAAATAGTTCTACCTATGTTGGATCTCACATCCGGTTATAGAGGAAGAATTGTGTTACATGTTGAGCAATCAATACAAAATTCGTCGATATACCTAATACAAATATTTGAATGAACTTTAACATGAAGCTCAAAGTTGATGATAATGGCTATTTCTATAGTTGATGTGCAAGTTTTTTTGTCAAGGGTTCGAATGGTGAGGATGTTCTATGCTGTTATGGGGAAATGAGAAGTTTAAGAGGGCATGCAGATGGGGGAAGAGAAGCAAGAGTGTTAAGATACCGAGAGAAGAGAAGAACTCGTTTGTTTGCAAAGAAGATAAGGTATGAAGTGAGGAAGTTGAACGCAGAGAAAAGACCAAGAATGAAAGGTAGATTTGTGAAGAGAACATCATTTCTTGGAGCCACTGTTTTGCCACCTTAGTCGTCATCATCATCATCATCAATCACCACTGACACCAGAGTAATCAATCAAATTAATGGTTAACTTTTCCATGTTTGATTTTGTGGAAGAGTTAATTAGGTTAATTGATTATTAGTTACTTGGTTTTGCTATGTGCAATGCCATCATCACTTTTCTCTTGCTTGGGATATTTATTGATTTCTCTAGCAGGTCCTAAGCTTCTACTAATGGAAAAATGGTACCTTCTGTCAGCATTTTCATGGCTTTGGTATTCAATTTCAGAACCCTTTTTTAGTGTTGCTTATAAATAGAAAGTGTAATCTATGATGATCATGCTATTTTGTATATGTTTGTTTTCCTTAATTAACTCTTTGGGAGATTAACAGTGTTTAACATATATCAGGTACTTAGCAATATTCTCAATAATGTGCTATGCATAGGAAGAAGAAGGAAAGCGACTGGTGAAATGGACTAAGATTAAAGTATACTCATCACATGTTTGAACAAATTTCACTCTCAATCTTCTAAGAACTGATACATGGGAAATCTGAACTTCATTAATGGTGGACACAAAATAATAGCTTACACACAGCATAGCATAGACTTATAGAGACTAATTAACAAGGAGAGATCACAGAAAATGATACATATAATTCAAACAATAAGGAGTGTTGCATCCGATTAACTATTGGTTTAGGGATTCGTTGAAAATTTTATTCTTAAAAAATTTAGTATTAAAAAGTGAACTTTTAGTTTAATTCAACTTTATAAAACCAGTTTGTCTTTCTTTTCAATCGATGTAGGATTTTTAACATATTTCCTCACATTGAAATCCTCCAATTCGTGCGTGAGATTATATATTTATAGATGGTCCTATAATGACTGATCTAATAAATCCAACAAATACTTGTTAAGATAGGCTTTACATGACTCTAATGTCATATTAAGAAGTGAACTTTAAGTCTAACTCAATCTTACAAAACTCAATTTATTATTATCTCTAGCTCAATCTTACAAAATCAATTTGTTATTATCTCTAATTGATATGAAATCTTCAATAACATCGATCCAGTTGAAATATGTTATTAACCAACTTCATACAGATTTGGTGCTCCCATCCTTCAATCTAGTTGGATTTGTAAAACCAACCAAGTTTTTATTTATTTATACACAAACATTTTATTATATGAAATTTTAACAATATGGGACATAAATGTGAGCTAAGAAAATAAACTGTAATAGTTGGGCATAAGCACAAAATGGCATGGGGCATTACATAATTTCATGTCACATATTTTTTTGTGTGGAAACAATTTAACTCCTTCAACCCTCCTTCCTATTCCTATGACCACACTCTTTTATGGTCACCACTTTTCTCTTTTACATTACTTCCTTTGGCAATTAAAATTAGCTTCTTCACAAAAAAAAACTAGTATTTATTATTGACTTTAATGGTTAATTTTATTCATTAATATAATTTTATTTAACAAATTAATCCTCTCCAAATTCAAATTGCATGTAAAAAATTTAATTTAACGACACAAATATATAAATAAATTTCAAATAATTGAACCTTATTTAATTTAATGTCATTATTTAAAAGAGTATATTTCTCACTTAATTCAAATGTCAACAACATATCTAACCAATATAATTAGGATACTTTAGAAAAATGTAATTTTGCCGTTTGAAATAAAAATTTAAAGAATCCAATATACTTAATCAATTTAAAATTAGGTATTTTACATATATTTAAATCTAAAAGAAATATAAATTATCACTAAACATGTAAACCGAGTAACATAATATTGTTAGTTCAAAGTGTTGAATATGCAAATGTATTAATTATTCAAAAGAAAAAATTGTAGATTTAGTAATCATATGCAAGTTAACCAAAATTTCTTCATGAAATGGATGTGATTAATAGTTTTTTCTCATTTTCTTCAAATAAATAAAACAAATCAAAGAAATAAGAAATAGATAAGAGAAATATATTTTAAATATTTTCCTAAGTGTGCACAAAGATAGCCACATGTACTCATTAGGGTTGTTCAGGAATATCATAACCAAATGACACTTAATTGAATTGCATAAAAGAAAAAACTGAATTGTTTAAAAAAACTATACTGATTCCTAAATTATTCCATTAATTTAATTTTTAAAAATTGATTTGGTCCTGAATAGGATTGTTTGAACTAAACTCAACCATAACTTATGATAATGGAAAATATACTTCAAAATACAATGTTCATGGGTGAAAAATTCAAACAATTTAGAGCAGTTCAATCTTGTTTAGTTCATTCAAATCATGATTTAGTTTAATTTATTTAAATCATTATACAATCGTATTCAATTATCTTAAATTGCTTTTAATGTTTGGTTGAATTTGGCAATACTTGGTGCATTTTCTCTATTCCAAGTATTCATGTCCACAATAGAGTTCTTATCTTCTTGTTGTGTTTCTCACCATTAGTACATATGATGGTTAATCTTACATTTTGTTACTGTTTTCAGTGCACAAATACATCTCATGTAGAACATATTAATAGAAAACTGGGGTTTGAAAAATGTTAGTTTTCTAATTCAAATGAGAGGACTTTTGCCTAGTTTAAGATGTCAACAATTAAATTATGATCCTTAGAAAACTGTTAATTAACTTATAACCCTTTATATCTTGCACGTAATAAAGGTGAAGGTGAAAGGTGAAATGGTAGTTTTCTAATTCATATCAGCTTCATTGTTATATGAATAACAAAACATTTGCATAGCATCTATTTTGTTTAAAAAACAAGTCACTTGTTTATCAATTGAAATCTGTCAACTATGCTTAAATAAAGCTATTATTTCAAATACAAAAGAAACTAATCTAAGCAAGTACCTCTTATTTCATTTTTGCATCAAATCGAAAATGCAACATTTTCAGGTACTCTATTGATGCTTCTTCATCTTGCCAGAAACTTTTAAGGGAAATCCAACTAAATATCAACTCCTCATGAGTGCATATGAAAGGACAAATGAAAGCAAGGGCAATTTTATATCCACCATGTGTTCCACTTAGTTTTTGTTACTTTTTTTTTTACCATACCCAACATATCTCCCTGACTTTTCCTCTGTTCATTCACACGAAACAATAAAACCATCAACATCAATGAAACCATCTTTACCCTCTCAACAAGTGGCTGGGTTTGGGTGAGGAATATTCTGGTCACCCCTCACAAATCCAACACAACAATGAGTTTCAAACCATCTTACTTCGAACACGAGGTATGGATTACATGTACAATTTTATTACTAATGAAACACTTATTTCATAATCTGATTCTGATGCATTTTGACCATAGCCTTTCCATACTTGTTGTTTACATTCAAATGGTAACAAGCCAAGCAAAAATAGCCGATGCCAAGTAAAAATACAGTTGTAGTTCGCAGGAAGTTCGAGTAAAGAAAAAGAACATAAACAAAATAACTGCAGCATTGGCACTCCTCCACCCATAATCTAATATGCCAATAAAATGAGTTGGATACTCAATCTTTCCCTGCAAGAGGAACAAAATTTACTTTCATTCACAGACAAAATGCTTGCATCAATGAAAAAATATTATAAAATAAAGATTCCGATTTTGTCAAATATGTATCTGTTTACTAGTATTTAACCAATAACTCACAAAACGATATCGTACCTATCAAATTAACCAAACAAATGTTCTTGAGCAAATACATCAAATAACTCTGATCACTAATAACAATGCAAATAAGCCATCAATCATCACTTAGTGGAACAAAAGTAGGGAAGATGGGGGAGAGGGAAAGCCAATTATAGGATCTTTTACCAACTTCAACAATTCGATTTAAACTCATTACTTCTTTAATTTATAAGAGAAATTGTTTTTATGACTGTCTCACTAGTCATCTACATCAGTGTCATTATTATAACAAGAAATCAGAGGGATCTCTACCAAGAAGTTCATGGTGACAACATCAATTACAGCAATTTCTCTCTGAAAAGTTGTCACATGTCACTTAATTTAGGCCCTTGTATCTACCCTATGGTCAAAAGAGTTAATACCGCTGATTTATTACCCCCAGCAAAACCCCAAACATGAACACCTCATTTGATGACTGATTCATTTAACAATGGCAATTCATATAAAACAAGAGAAAATGACAGAAATAACGTTTGAAATTACCTTTTATTTATCCACAAGACACTCATTCAGACTCAACCGGCTCAACCTTCGGAGCTGATTCAGAAAAATTAAACAATGAATAAGGAATCACACAAAAATCAAGACTATGAACCACGATTACAAATATCGTCAATGAAAATCATCAAACGGACCTCTATAGTTGAAAACAATGAAATACGTAACGTGTTTCCACATTCCCCAATAATTCCCAAAGTAAAACCCTAGAGCATTCAATTTGAAAAAAAAAAATGGTTTCAGAAATTGAGTAACTGACCGTGGAGGGAGGGGTGGCGACCGTCCTTGCCCCAACCGATACCGCGAGTGGATTCGAGGTACTGGTTGACGAGATGGCGGCACTTCTGAAGGTGGTTGATGCCTTCGATGCGGTAGCACCAGCGTAGTTTGTCTCTGATGATCTTGGCCTTCTCGATTTGGATCCACTTCTCTCTCACGATGTACTCTCTCATCTCAAGCATCGCCACCGGATCCTTGTACGGATTCGCCGGATCGAAATCGTCCGGCGGCGATTCGTCGAACTCCACATACCCTTTCTTCCTTCCCATTCTCACCAACGAGTTCTCTCTTCTGTCTCAACTCAACACAACTCAGCTCAACTCGGATGCTTCGAAATTCTGATTCTATATCTTCACTTATCTTCGGATTGGGCTTACAGCACTCAAAAGCCCGTTATTATGGGCCCAATATATAATTTTGCCAACTTTAGGGCTGAAGAGGGGAATATATAATTTCAACACATTCTAAAAAATTGTTTTAAGAAATAGTTAAAATTTAATATATTCCGATAAATATCTTTCAAAACTCATACATTATTTTTTTAAAGGGGTCATCAACTGAATTTAATTTTTTATACATTAATATGTTCACTTTCTAAATATTTTCTTAAAAAAATTAGAAAAGAAATTATATATTTTTTGGAATAAAGCTAAAGAATATGAATATTGTAAATGTATCACACTTCACTCACAAGTTTTCTAAGCAAAATAATCATTTAAATTTTTCTGACTTTCTTAAGAGTATAACAATTGAGAAATATAAATTTCAAAATCCTTATATTGTCATTAATATTTATTTTATTATTATACAAAAAAGAAATTTTGAGGAAATGGACATACTATTATTTTATGTTATTATATATTTTAATTATTATAACATTATGTACTTTATAACTTGAATTACTTAATTTTTTGTTGTTTTATATTTGATTTCTTTATCTAACTATTTGAATTATGTTTGGATACTTGAATGTGTTAATTTTGAATTCTCCATAAAATAAATTGTAAGAAATATATGATTTTGGTTTCAATTCTTATACAATAAGTTTGTATTTTTCATCTTGTAAAATTTTAAATCACTTTTTTTAATCTTATAAAATATATGATTTGGTTTCAATTCTTATAAAACAATTTCTTTACTTTTTGTCCTTTAAAGCAAATAACATATTTTACATGTCTTAAAAGTCCTTTAACCTTTTACTTAACACCATATTCATTTGCACAAACCAACCACGTAATATTGTAAATAAAAAAATCATAAATTACAGAAACCAAAATTGAAAAAATTTCATTTTCCATACCAACATTTTTTATGCCTTCATTAATTGAGTGAGTAGTGTTCATCACTTGCTTTGTCTTTGTCTTGTTACTTAAATTCTTACCGAGAATACAATAAATCTGATATTTATTTTTGTTTTCAAAAAGTTTAGATTTATAAAACAATGAAAAACATCATGTTATTGTCAATCTTTTTCGGTTAAAAACTCGATTAAGCTCCTGCAAAAACATGTTTAGATAAAAAAAACTCGAAAAACAAAAGTTAATGAAAGTCATATAAGATGAAAACATTTTCATATGTCAATCAGAAAAGATCTTATCACAAAGATGAAGAAAAAATATAAAAACATTAACTAAAGACCGACATAAAAGAAAAAACCTAAAAACTATGTATCATACTTTTGATAAAAGACGTAGCAGAAGATGCAATGTTCCTTTGATCGGCATACAAAAATAAAACAAAGATCTTCCCTTGACGTTGTTGAAGATACGGTGGAACAAAAACATTAGCACACTTTATAACTATTTTTGGTTAAATTAATTTTGATAAAAGTTACCCTAAAATTAGGCTCCATTTAGTATAGTATAGATAAATTATATGATATTCCTTGTAATTTTTTTATCAGAGTATATAAAATTAACTTTATCTACAACAAGTAAACTGTTTATAATCATATATTAGTATGAATTTATAATCATTTAATTTTCATCACATAAAGCTCTAGGCTGAGTTATTCGTGGTTGACAATAGTGTAATGTGAAAAGTGGTCATAAATTTCTATTTTTGTAATTTACAAAAATAGTATAAAAAATGTCCTATGAAGAACCTTCACAATGTACTCGTGAAAATCTAAAACATAAGTACAAGGGGTGAGGATAGAAAAAACTTCACCACCTATCTAAATCCAACACTTTGTTTCACGTGTTGCCAGAGAGATTGATCCCTACACGTGGCAACATCGCAGTCGTTGATTTCTTCACTGGACCCCATCCCAAAGTCAACTCAAGCTCAATTTCTCCATCATTGGATGCAGCCGGCTCCACCACATTCTCGCTGCAGCTGCTATCGGCTTCCCCACCAACGATTTTGTTCTCACTCGTCCGAGTCAACCCAGATACCGAGTCATGACTCAGCGAACCCTGTCCATCTAACTCGCTTTCAGCCAACTCAGCCACGGTTGAGTCCACTTTTGGCTTCGCAGCGCGGCGCTTGAACTTGCTGGTTCGTGACTTCACCCTGTGGAGCGCATCAGGACCGCACGATTTATCACTCTTTGCCACGTGGCGAATATCTAGAAGAGCTTTCTGAATCGGCGCGCCGCTAAGAACTGCTGTGGCAGCCGCTTCACAGAGGTGCCAATTTCCGGTCGAGAGTAACCCGGTCGAGCCGAAAACCGGGTCCACCATCCGACCGCAAGCTTCGTAAAGCAAAGATTTGAATACGGCTGAAAAAAAGAAAAGAATTAAAAACAGACAAGTTCTAATTAGCCACAAAACCACATAAGGTAAACATTATTATTAGTCAATATTACATTATTAAAATTATCATCCTTTCTATTTTTTTACTATGTCTTTAATAATTTATTTGAAGTAAAAAAATATATATATTAAAAAAATCACATAATATTGCAATGAAATTTAAAATATTAATTTATTATTTAGTTCATGTACTGGTAACGATCGGATAGGACGACTCAGTGAAACGGTCATAATCTCGAATCATCTGACAACTCGATCACGATAAAAGATCATGCGACGACACGTGGTCGTCGGCCATATGACGACAAGCCATGAATTGACAAAGTCAATAATATTAATTCATAATTAAGAGTTGTTTAGCACAACGGTAAACAAGAACAAACCCTTTAATCTGACCTACCAAATAAGGCTCACTAAGGTAATATAAATAACGCAGATTTCAAGAACCACGTATGTCATTATCTACATTACTCTGACAACCGAGTATCGACACCCTGACTGACTTAAGATCATCAGAATACCTTCTACAGGTACCATCCTAACATGTGTTACTAGATGACTGAGAAAAGGAAGATGAAGCAGAAAGCTAAAAGAGATAATGACCAATAGAATGAAGGAACAAAGCACAAAAACAATAATTTTCTAGGTTCCAACATCGATTCGAAAAAGGTTCATAAATATACATAATGAAACAAATAATTTTTATACTAAATCGTTGATAATCCTAACTTACATATTATAAAAAATCGTATTTTTAAAAACAAAGAGCAATGATACATAAGTACTATTAAATGTGTGTACCTGGTTGGAGATGTGAGGGAGCGTCGGAGAGGAGGTTGAGGAGGCCTTGACGGCCATAGAACTTGGCGAGAAAGAGGGTGGCGTTGGACTGAGACTCAGGGCAACTTATCCATTCAAGGGAGATCCGAATGGGGCACTCCGCCGGGCACCCTCGCCGGAGAACGCGGCAACCATTGCAGCTCAACCGCATGGTGACGGTGATGAGGAGAAAAAGGAAGACGAGAATGGTTTTATAGTGATGGGATTAGAACAGAGTGTGGTTTTGATTGGGTCCCACGTTTCCTTAACTACCAATGAGTTCATGAAATCAAGGTTTCGATGTGGGACTGTGGGCGCTGCCAATGGTTTTGGATGGGAGTGGGACCCACTCCTATAAACGCGGAGACTACATTGGATTTGGAACATGTTAACTTTAAGTCTCAGAGGCAAATGCACCGAAAAATGATATTTTATTCATTGGTAACAATGCCTTTTTATAAGGAATCCATAATAACTAAAAGACGAAAATAAAGGACCCTACTCAACT